>Ga0208671_10000484_pt1 | contig 20141 bp, 7 predicted proteins | sample ColrivemetaGS759_FD_187606 | JGI IMG/M metagenome (GOLD analysis project Ga0208671, IMG submission 187606) | Estuarine microbial communities from the Columbia River estuary - Ebb tide ETM metaG S.759 (SPAdes) (version 2) | ecosystem: Environmental > Aquatic > Marine > Intertidal zone > Estuary ...
TAGGAGGAAGATCATATGTTTTTAACGCTCTTTTTGTCCTGATCAATCTGATTGGCTTGATGCTCGTAGTGATGGGGTCACACAAAAACTTTGAAGAGCAATTTATGCTTTTCAGTTTTATCGGTTGGATCTTGATCGCGTTGACAGGTGCTGGACTATTCATTTTTCAGGGAAGGCTAATGATGTCCAATGTCTCCAGAGTTTTGGTAGGGGGACTATTCATTGTTTCTGGATTGGTGAAAGCGAATGATCCACTCGGGTTTTCGTACAAGTTGGAAGAGTATTTTGAAGATGGTGCATTGGCATTCCGTATCAAGGAATGGTTTGGTGCTCCTGGTTTTTCGTTGGAATTTTTAATCGAATGGGCATTGGTGCTGAGTGTGATCATTTGTGTGGTTGAAATCGTTCTGGGTGTCTTGACGATCATCGGAGGTAAAATAAAACTGGTTTCGTATCTGTTGATGTTGATGATGTTGTTCTTCACTTTCTTGACATGGCATACAGCGAATTGTGATTCCTCCATGAAGTTTACTGATCGTGATACGTATGAAATGTCTAATCCAATAGCAGCGATGAAGATCGAAGAGGCGAAGACCAATAAGGAGATCAAGATCATTTCTAAGGACAGTAAAGAACTCGTAATTGAAGAAATGAAGCAGCCTCAGTGTGTGGATGATTGCGGATGTTTTGGTGATGCGATGAAGGGGTCTGTTGGTCGTTCGTTAACACCGAAAGAGTCCATGTGGAAAGACATTGTTTTGGTTTATCTGGTATTCTGGATCTTTGTTGCACAATGGATCATTGAGCCAAACACAAAAAATCAGAACATTAAGTTCATTATTGCCTCAACGGCAGTAGTTGTATTCTTCTCGTGGGTATTTGGCTGGTATTTCCCTATTTTCTTCGCGTTATTCTGCCTTATTGGTGGATTGTGGATGCTTCGGGCCGGAGGGTTTTTCCTGGGGAATTACGGGGGTACATCGCTTATCGTTTCCTTGTTCAGTTTTGTATTCGTGACCTATGTGTTGATGTATGAGCCGATGAAAGATTACCGTCCATATGCAGAAGGATCTGATCTTGTAAAGATGATGAACGACGGTATAGAAGGGAAATACGAGAGCATGCTGGTCTACAAGAATAAAAAGACAGGCGAAAAGATCGAGTACAATTCAACATCGCAGGAGTACATTGATTCTAAGATCTGGGAGCAAAAAGACTGGGAATACCTTGAAATGACACAGAAGGAAATTATTCCTACGAGAATTCCGTCTATTACCGATCAGTTCAATCCGTTCCTTTCTGTAGCTGACGTGACAGATGCAGAGATGCAGCTCGAGGCAGTGAAGGCGCAATTTGAGAATGCTTATGTGGATGGTTATCTGGTGATGGATCTTGCTTACAACAGCGAAGTTGAAGTGCCTGCGAGTGAATTCACGCCGGATGGATACCCGGATACGGACTACAAGGTGATCAAAGAGATCAAAATGCCGAATCCGGAGTTCACTGAAATTAGTTTGAGGGATTACATTACTACTGCTGATAGAGTGGTGATGCTTTCTGTAAAGAATTTAACGGAAGCAAACTGGAATCAGATTGAACGATACAAGGAGATCTACTATGGCTGTAAAAAAGCCAATATTCCTTTTGTACTTGTTTGCAATGGCAGCAGAGAACAGATCAATGAATTCAGATCAAAAAATAAATGGGATGTTCCTGTCTTCTTAAATGATGAAACAGAATTAAAAGCTATAGCAAGATCCAATCCGTCTTTGCTATTGATTGGTAAAGGGATTGTAAAGGGGAAATATCCTCATCGATCTACTCCTACATGGAATTGGATCAAAACTAACGTGTTTAAATAAGATGAGGAAAAGGATAGTTGCAGGAAACTGGAAGATGAATCTGACCGCTGAAGAGGCGGTCAATCTTTTTAATGAGATCGAAGAAAAGCTGACAGTGACGGATGTGGATGTGAGGATTTATGTGACTTCGATTTATCTTCAGGGCCTCTCAGTACAAAGTAAAAAAGTTACTGTTGGCGCTCAGAATTTTTATCCGTCTTCAAAAGGTGCATTTACAGGAGAGATTTCACCGACACAGTTGAGGTCCATTGGAATCAATACCGTATTGATCGGTCACAGTGAGAGAAGAGATCTTTTTGGTGAAAACAATGAATTCATCCATACCAAAGTAAATAGTGCAATTGAGAATGGATTAGACATTATTTTGTGTTGTGGAGAATCGCTTGAAACACGTGATGCAGGCAATGAGATTGAATTTGTTACAGGGCAATTGTCTTCAGCATTAGATGGAGTTGAAAGTGAGTCCATGAAAAATATAGCGATTGCCTATGAGCCAATATGGGCAATTGGAACTGGCAGAACTGCAACGTCGCAGCAGGCTGAGGATATGCATTTGACCATTCGAAACTGGTTAGGTTCAAAATACGGATCAGCTATAGCGGATTCAACATCAATTTTATACGGAGGAAGTTGTAACGCAGGGAATGCTATGGAGTTATTTGCATGCCCAAATGTTGATGGAGGACTTATCGGAGGTGCTTCACTTGACGCAAAAGCTTTTTTAACGATCATTTCATCTTATTAATGGACTATCTGGAATTACATATTAAACCATCACCCAGGGATCCTTGGACTGAGATCATTATCGCTGACCTTGCAGATAATGGGTTTGAAAGTTTCATTGAAGACGAAAACGGTGTTCTGGCGTATGCCAGAGTTGCGGATGTAAGTGTCGATCACCCTTTGAAGAATACGATACTAGAAGCTCCTTCTGAATTTACTTTCGAGTTTGAACAAAAGATCATTCAGCATCAGAACTGGAATGCGATCTGGGAGGCAGATTTTCAACCTGTCTTTGTAGATGAATATTGCACTATACTAGCTCCTTTTCATGATCAAAATACAGGCAAAGGACTAAAGGTGATCATCCAGCCTCAGATGTCTTTCGGAACAGGTCATCACCAAACGACCTGGATGATGACGAAGATGCTGTTTGAATTAGGAGAGATTCCAAGTAATGTGTTGGATATGGGCGCAGGGACAGGCGTGCTTGCAATCATTGCAGAAAAACTTGGTGCAAGCGAAGTACTTGCTGTAGATATCGAAGATTGGTCGGTTGAGAACATTGTTTTCAATGCCGGTTTGAATAATTGTTCAAAGATCGATGCTCGTCTGGGTGATATTGATTGTGTGACTGAGAAAGGTTTTGATCTTATTCTGGCAAACATTAATAAAAATGTTTTGAAGTCACATATGGCCCATTATGCCCAAAAACTGAATTCGGCAGGAATATTGTTGTTGAGCGGTTTTTTTGAAACAGATGCAAATGAATTAATTGATCTGGCATCGAAAAACGGGCTGAAAGAAAATAAACGAATTACAAAAGATGAGTGGTGCTGCCTGTCGCTAATAAAAGAATGATATGAAACATTTCTTACTATTACTGTCCATTGTTGTTTTGAGTTTGGGATATTCTCAGGAAACTTATACAAACAACAGAGAAAAATTTGTGAAGGAATTTCAAAAGTCGTTGACTGAATTCGGTAAAGGAGAATACCACGATTTCGCCAAAAAGGATCTTCCTGCAATGCTTCTTGAAAGTAATGAACTCGCCGATGATTATTTCTCCAGAATGGTGCAGACTTGTAACTTGATGGTTACAAAGAAATTAAAGCCTTACCCAGATATCTATCAGTACGTATTTTCAGTTTACTCGTTGGTAAAAGGAAAGCAATCATCGGCGAGTTTTACGGCTTGGCACAGCTCCGTGGATAAGTTGCTCGATAACAGAAACATTAAAAAATTTGAAGACTTTATTGATCTGTCTGCCGGGTTCTTTTCTGAGCGAAGAATTGCAGAATCATCCAATTTTCAGTGGTTCTATGAAGGAGGAAGCTATTCTTTTGAATATACTGATAAGCCATTCATTAAATGTGATAACGGTAAACTGGTTTGCCGTGTAGTTAATAAGAGTGCGAGCGGCAGAAGGGATGAGAAATTCATCGACAGCCTTGGGGTATCCGGAACATCCGGAACCTATGATCCTGTGCTTAAAAAATGGGAAGGAACCGGTGGTAAGCTGACATGGGAGAAAGTTGGTTTGCCCGGAAATGAAACCTATGCAACCTTGGGTGGCTATCATGTTTCCTGTAAAACCCCTAACCTGACTGCCGATTCAGTCATGCTGACCACAAAATATTTCTCGAAGCCGATCATGGGAAGTTTGTCGGATCGTGCTTTTAAGATCAATAGAGAGGAAGATAGGATCTACCCACAGTTCTTATCGTATGAAAAACGATTAAGGATCAAAAATATTCGTGAAGGAGTAGACTACGATGGTGGATTCGCGTTAGAGGGAGCAAGTTTCGTTGGAAGAGGGGTTCCGAATAACCCTGCTCAAATGATCATTTACCGAAATAATCAACCGTTCATAAAAGCGAGTGCACAGCAGATCTATGTGTACCCTGAGAAGATATTTTGTCAGAATACTGCAACCGCGATGTATTTCAATACAGGTGATTCAGTGACTCATGCCGGGTTGAACTTCCAGTATGATTTTGATAAACACATGGTGGAGTTTGTTCGAACCAAAGAAGGCATCGGTATGGCGCCATTCCAGGATTCGTACCATATGATCGATATTTATGTAGCCAAGATCACTTGGGATGTCAATGAGCAGGATATCCTGTTTACCTATGATTTTGGTACTTCTCAAGAACAGCGATTGGCACGTTTTGAGTCGAAGAGATACTTTGATGCAAGACTTTACGATCAATTACAAGGGTTAGAACCAGTGCATCCATTGGTATCTATTTACAAGTACTGCTATAAGTACGATGAATACCTCCTTACCGAAGGAAAGGCTGCAACCGCACTGGGTAAGACAGTCGAACAGGCAAAACCTTTATTGTTGGAGTTGTCAAACTATGGATTTATTAGTTATGATTCTGAAAACCAGAAAGTAACAGTTAACCCGAAATTGGAGAATTTCGTTTTGGGTAAATCAGGTAAGAGGGATTATGATAACTTGATCTTTGTGTCAGACCTTCGTCCAAAAGAACTTAAAGGGTATACAGAGGAGCAAATCAAAGAAAATAAAACGCTACAACAAATTCAGGCACAATACAAAGCAGAAAGTGAAGAACGAAGATTGATGGCTCATTTTGGTAAGATGAATCTTGGTACGCTTGAAATTCAGCTTAATGCAGTTGATTTTGTGAAATTGTCTGACGAGCAGAATACAACTGTATTCCCGGAAGGAAGTCAGGTTACGGTGAAGAAAAACCGAAACTTTGACTTTGTGGGATGGATCAACGCCGGGAAATGGGAAGTGAACGCATTAAGTGCAAATTATGTGTATGACGAGCACAAGGTAAACTTGTTGAAGACCGATGAAACGATCTTGAGGGTACGTCCAATGGCTGAAACAGATGGTAAACAATCGATCGCGATGTTTAATTCGATCAGAGGGATCAAAGGCGAGATCTTTGTCGATGATCCTACAAATAAATCAGGTCAAAATGAAAAGATCACGGATTTTCCTAAGGTCAAAGTAACGAAGCCTTCATTCGTTTACTACAACTTTAAAGATTTGTACAGAGGTGCATACGATAGTACTCGTTTCTATTATACTATAGCACCATTTGAATTCGATAGCCTTGATAATTTCAATGAAAAGTCATTCCGATTAAAAGGGGAGTTAACATCCGCTGGTATTTTCCCTAAGATCACGGAAGATCTGAAAATCATGCCGGACTATTCTTTTGGATTCTCAGCAGGTGCGCCTAAAGAGGGTTATGAATTCTATGGTACCAACGCGAAGTATGATAACAAGATCATTTTATCGAATAATGGTTTGCAAGGTGCTGGAACGATTAACTATATCCATTCGACTTCAATTTCCAAAGCATTGACCTTCTTGCCGGATTCGACAATTGGATATGCCCAGTTCTCAAACAAGCCGATCGAAGTAGGTGTAGAGTATCCAGATGTTGAATCGGAGGATGCGTTCATCACTTATATTCCAAAAAAGAATATGCTCAAGGCAAAGTCGACACCAAAAACTGACCTTCGTTTCTTCAACAGTGAAGCCAAGTTGAGAGGTGAAGCAATTGTTACGCCAAAAGGAATGAGAGGAAATGGTTTGATCACATTTAAAACCGCAACCACAGTTTCCAAAAACTATCTATTCAAACGATGGGATATCACTGCCGATACTGCTGGATTTAGTTTGAAAAATACCTATGCGCAAGAAGGAGAAGATCCTTTGGCGTTCCAGGCAGAGAACGTACAAGCATGGATTTCCTTTAAGGATCGAAAAGGAGAATTTATTTCCAACAAAGGTTCGTCACAGATCAACTTTCCTGTGAACCAGTATTTGTGCCGTATGGATAAATTCTCTTGGTTCATGGATTATGCTGAAATGCAGATGGAAAAATCAGGAGAAAAAGACGTAACGATCGATACGGATATGGATCTTGTTGGACCGAACTTCTTCTCAACGCATCCGAATCAGGATTCATTGAGTTTTAGATCGCCTAAGGCAAAATATGACCTGAAAGAGCGTTCGATCTATTGTGAACAGGTGGAATATATCGAAGTCGGTGACGCGCGAATATTCCCAGATAGTATGAGGGTGATTATTCGTCAGAAAGCGAAACTGGAACACTTCAACAATGCTAAGGTTATTGCCAATTACCTAACAAAGTATCACACTTTCTCCGAGGCATCAATTGATATCCTTGGAAAACGTTCATATAATGGAAATGGAAGGTATCCATATTACGATAAGGACTCCGTGTTGACCTACTTTATCATGGATAAGATCAATCTGGATACAAGTTACCGAACGGTGGCTTCAGGAAAGATCGGTCAGAATGATGGATTTAAGCTAAGTAAAGAATTTGATTATTACGGAAATGTATCAATCAAAGCGGATAACCCTAGGATTAGCTTTGCGGGAGCAACAAGGATCAACCACGATTGCAGTAAGTTTGAACGTAACTGGATGACCTTCTCTACGGAGATAGATCCTTCGAACATTCAGATCCCTGTATCGGCGAAGATGAAAAATCTGGATGGACAACCGATCTCGGCGGGTATTGTCTGGAGACATTCCAATGCCAGCGATAGTATTGCCTTGTATCCAACCTTCCTTTCTTCATTAGTTTCAGGGGATGACCCAATCGTAATGACAGCAGATGGCTACTTGCAATACAATCAATCTGCAAAAGAATTCCAGATCGGATCGAAGGATAAACTTCTCAACCGTTCAGAAAAAGGAAACTTCCTTGCACTTCATACGGAGAGTTGTTCAATGCAAGGGGAAGGAGTTGTTAATCTTGGACTGGATCTGGCAGACTTGACCGTTGATGCTGTTGGAACTGTAAGTTATAACCAAACCACCGGAGAGACTGCGATGAATCTTACAACGAGATTCACGATGGCGATCGATAAAGGAGCAATGGAAGGTGTTGCAGAAAGAATCAATAAGATAGAAGGATTGCAGCCAATGGATATGAATTCGACTACATTGGAAATGGCCCTTGTAGAATGGACTGATCAGGAGACTGCTGACCGCTTTAAGTCTGATTATACCATCAAAGGTGAGGTGAAGAAATTCCCGAAGCAACTCGAGCAGGCATTCATCTTGACGGGGGTTAAATTGTCGTCATATGATAAGTTTGGGGTCGAAGAAAAAGGATTGATTACGAGCAATACCACTGCGATCTTGTTGAATATGTATGAAAAGCCGGTGATGAAGTTTATCCCGATGAAAGTGTTCTTCCAGCAGCAAGGACCTGTTTCGGGAGGTGACCGACTTGGAGTCTATTTCGATATACCTGGTGGATATGACTATTATTTTGATTACCGTCTAAACAAGAAGGATGGCGAAATGAGAATCATTACGGGTGATAAAGAACTGGCAGATGGAGTAAATTCAATCAAAGAGGATAAGCGTAAAACAAAGAACTTTAAATATGAAATTAGTACTCAGGGAGTTTATAAGAGTAGGTTCCTGGGGCTGTTTGACAGATAATGGAATATATTTTTACAGGAATTATTTCCTATTTATTGGGATCTATCCCGACAGCGGTCTGGATAGGAAAGGCATGGTATAATGTAGATGTTAGAGAGCATGGCAGTAATAATGCCGGTGCTACGAATACCTTCAGAGTATTGGGGAAAAAGGCTGGAATTGTTGTGCTGAGTGTGGATGTGGCTAAAGGAGTGCTGGCTACAGTTGTCCCTTTCGTTGTGGTTGCCATACTCAAGAACCTAGAGGGTTCAATGGAGTTTTTGCGCATTGAGGCAGCAGTATTGGCAATTGTCGGACACATTTTTCCGGTCTTTGCACAATTCAGAGGAGGTAAAGGAGTAGCGACGTCTCTAGGAGTGATTGTCGGTATTCAGCCGCTGGCTGCAGCCATTTGTATTGGACTTTTTATGATCGTTTTTATCTCAAGTAAATACGTTTCATTAGGTTCGATCTCTGCTGCGCTTTTGTTTCCGGTAACCGTTTTCTTCCTTGAACCTGGATCAGTGATTATTTTCTGGTTCAGTGTCGTCCTAAGTGGAGGGGTGATCTTTGCTCACAAGAAAAATATCGTTCGTTTAATGAACGGAACTGAGAGCAAAATGAACCTTTTTGGAAAATAGTCGTACTAATCACTCATATAAAATAAGAAGGCACAATTAGGTAAGTGATTCAACTGAAAAATATTCTTGTGGCCCTGATTTTACTGGTTTCTGTTGCGCAATTAAGTGCACAGACAGAAGCCGAAATGAAGGCGCAAGCAGATAAATTGTTCGATACCGAACAGTATCTGGATGCGACACCTTTATATTTACGTCTCGTTGCACTACAGCCTAAAGATGCAATGTACAATTACAAATACGGTACTTGTCTCTTATTCAACTCCAATAAAAAACAAGATGCCATCAAGCACTTGTCGGCCGCGGTAAATGATCCGAATATTCCTGTTGAGGCATATTATTATCTGGGTAGAGCACTTCATCTGGATTATCGATTCAATGATGCGATCAAGTACTATGCGTTGTATAATGAAAAGAAGATAAAGACAACGAAACAATTCGATGCTGATCGGGATATTCGGATGTGTCAGAACGGTAAACGTTTGATGACGACGATTTCCGATCTGATCGTTACCGATAAAAAAGAAATTACCTCCGATAAGTTCTTCAGGATCTATGACCTTCACGATATTGGTGGAAGTATGCTTGTTACGGCTGAATTCCAGTCTAAGCTGGATAAAAAGTACAATCATATTCCATTGATTCATTTCCCTCAGAAACCGAGTGTGATCTATTACTCTAGCTATGGCGACAACGAAGCAACAGGAAAAGATATCTATGTCAGAAGAAGGTTGCCGGACGGCAGCTGGGGTCTTCCACAACCTATACCAGGAAATGTAAACACCCAATTCGATGAAGACTATCCATACATGCACCCGGATGGACAGTATTTGTACTTCTCATCGAAAGGACATAATTCAATGGGGGGATACGATGTATTCCGTAGTAAGATTGATCCTGAAACAGGAGCTTTTGGTCCACCAGAAAACATGGACTTTGCGATATCATCACCGGATGATGACATGTTCTATATTGTAGATTCACTCAACAAGAACGCCTATTTCGCTTCTGCACGCCAGAGTGAGCTGGGTAAATTGTATGTGTACAAAGTACTGGTAGAGCGTGTTCCGATTCAGCTATCCGTGATCAAAGGTAATTTCGTATCTGAGGTGGATCCTTCGATCAAAAAGATCGATTTCCAGATCAAAGACTATGCTACTGGGGAAGATATCGGACGTTTCAATTCCAATGACAAAGCAGTTTATTTGATCACTTTCCCGAAAGGAGGGAAGTATGAGTATGTTATGAATATCGAAGGGAGCTCCAAGGAGTTCAGGTCCATTGTTTCTATTCCTTTCCTGAAAGAATTCAAACCACTGAAACAGAAGATCGTTCATGCATATGATGAAAATGGACGGGAGATTGTGAAGATCATTAACCTCTTCAACGAGGAGGTAGAGGATCCGCAGTCTGTTATCGCTGAAGTGATCAAGAAGCGTTCTGAGTTGAATGTGAACGTGCAGGAGTTCGATATGGAGGAGATCGAGCAAGAGCGGGAGAAGAAAGTAGCTCTTGATGAGCTGGGAATGGGAGACCTTCTTGCAGTTGAGATCGCTGATCGTCTGGCGAAAGAAGCAGAAAAGGCACTTCAAAATAAAAAGCAAGCTGAGGAGATCACCAATAACATTAATGCGTTAGTCATACAGAATTCAGAAGTTTTCAAAAAGCTTGAGGCCCAGATTAAGGAAAAAGTAGCAGAGGCCAATAAAGCCCAGAATGAAGAAAACAAATACATCCTTCTTCGTGAAGCACAGAATCTGATCCGTAAACAAAATGATTTAAATACGGAATCAAAGAACCTGATGAGATTGGCCGATTCTGTGAATGCGGTAATTACTAGCTCTGCTTCAGCAGGAAAGATCAATCAACTGAATGATATTGCAAAGACTTTTGACAAGATCTATCGAGATGAGGATGAAAAAGCTGCCATCGACTATTTAATACAAAATAAGGAATTAGTCAGGGGAGCTTTAAACGATAATACTACTTCTTTGGTTCAAAATCTGGTAGATCGTATCGTTGTGATTGATGACAAGCTGAATGGCTTAAACGACAAAATAGATGCATATTCAAGAGAGCTGAAAGATTTGGATATTGAAATTCAAGTGCTCCAAAACTCAAAAGAAACAGCAAAAAAGAAAGAATGGGAAGAGATCGATCGAAAGATCAGCCAGAAGAAGGAAGAGGTCCTGTTAATTCAGGAAGAGAAAAAGAGACTTGAGAAACAAGTTGAAGTGCTCAATGGTGAAAAGTACATTCTAAAAAAACAAGTGGATTTGCTTCAGGAGGCATTAAGAAACAAAACCACAATAGTCGTTGCTAAAGAGAATGCAACTCGTGCTCTAAAAGAAACCGAAAAGACCAATACCAATACCTTGACTTCATACGTAAATCAGCAAATTGATGTGATGGAGAAAAATGATCCAACATTAAGAGATAAGGTCATTGTCTCATTCGTTATGAAAGAAGAGAACATCATGGCAGAGCATCAAACGGAACAGGAAAGAATTCAGAACAATCCTAGCTTGAATGAAGAGAAGCAAACAGAGAAGTTATTGAGCAATGCACTGAAGACGAAAAAGGCACTTCAGGAACGATTACGTGATATTGAGGAACAGCTGAGTAAGAATAAGTTCGACGACAAGTTGAGCAAAGAAAAGCTGGCAATAGAAAAGAGTCTGGCGCAGATAGAACAGGAGATCGAACGTCATGAAAAGGAGCTATCGGCTATCAGAGGGACCGATATTGCTTCTTCGAATAATGATTGGGTGAATGAAATAGATCCTAAGTATGATCAAAAGCGTGAAAAGATCACGAACAATGGGTCGTTGAGTCAAAAGGAAAAACTGGAGCAGCAACAGTCGCTGGATCAGGAATTGATCTCGCAAATCGATAAAGAGATAGATCTTACACAGGAGCAGATCAAAAAAGATCCGAACAACCAGCAATTGAAGAACAAAGAGCAGAAGCTTACTCAATTAAAGGAAAAGAAGGAAAAGGAGATCTACACAAGAGAAGAAGAACTAACCAGTCTTAATGAAATTCTGCAGCCATCAAAGAATGATCAGACCTTTATTGAGGAGATCTCTCCTGGATATTCGAATAAGCTCCAAGTGATCAATGCGGACCCAAATTTGACTCAGCCCGAAAAACTTCAGAAAGAAATCGAGCTTGAAGAAGATCTGATTAGAGATTTGGATCAATCGATTGCCGCAATGGAAGCGGCACTGAAGAAGAATCCGACAGATCGTCAGTTAGCTACTGATCTAATGCAGATCCGTAAGATCAGAGAAGAGAAAGGGAATAGCGTAAAGACGTTAAAAGAAGAACTGAATGCGCTTGATACCGATGGGCCTCAAATTACTACAGTGTCAACAACAAGGGAATTGAGCGCTCAATTGTTGCCACAATATGAGGATAAAGTTTCTTCGATAGAAAAAGATAATTCGAAAACAAAGCTGGAGAAATTAAGTGCGATCCAGACCATCGACCAAGAATTGAAATTCAAGGCGCAGCAGGAGGTGAGTAGGTTGGAGTCGGCTTTGAAGAAAGATCCTCAAAACGAAGAACTTAAAAACCGTTTGGCAATCACCAAGGAACTGATCGAGGAGATCGAAGCTCGCATGAAGGAAAGAGCGGTTGAGATCGAAGAGGAAAAGCAGCGTACCGAAAATACAGATGTTGCCTCTCAAAATGAATCCAGTGAGCTGATCGCTTCTATTGATCCCAAATTCGATAAGGCAATTGAATCGATCCAGAAGAACGAAGGCTTAAGTGAAGAAGAGAAGTTGTCTCAGATCCAAGTAAAGGAGAAGGAATTGATTGCAAACATTGACAAAGCGATCGAAAGGAATAACAAAGTATTGGATAAAAATCCTGAAGATGAAGAAGCGAAGACAAGTAAAGAGGAGTTGGAGCAGCTCAAGGCGATCGTGGAATCGAGAGTAGAGGAGAGAGAGCAGGAGATTGCTTCTTTGGTGAAGAAGGAAGTAGATCCAAAAGAGTTTGCAAAAAATAAAATAGCTACACTTAATTCACTGGACAAAACCTATGCGGATCAGAAGAAGCTCTTGGAAGGAAAAGATCCGTTGGATTATGATGGTTTGATCGAGCTGGAAGACAAATTACTTCAGAAGCTGGACAAAGAAAAGCAGTCCGTTCAGAAGACACTTGCCAAAGATCCTTTTAATAAGGAGGCTGTTCAGCAATTGCAGGTATTAGAATCCTTGTTCCGAGATACAAAAGCGGAAAAGGAAAAGTGGGAGTTGCTGAAGACAGAAGGTTCACTTGTGTCGAAAGAGGAAAAGCGAACCATGATCGATGCGGTTGATCCTACCTATCAGGAGAAAAAGCAAGAGCTGGCTCAAAACGTTGTCAGTACAGAGAATATCGATTCGAGAATCGAGTTGGAAAAGCGATTCGTTGCTGATGTGAATACCAAGATCGAAGTGGATAAAATGGTTCTGGAACAGGAGCCTGATAATGAATTGCTGAAGAATGAAGTAATGGTGCTGGAGGTTGTCAAGACGGATGCTGAAAAGGAAATCGCACGTTTGGAAAAGGAAAAGGAACAATTGTCTGAACCGGTAGCTAAAGTAACTGAACGCGAGAAAGAAACGTTGATCGACCAACTGGATAACACCTATGCTTCCAAGTCAGAAGAGATCAATGAAGATAATGAGATCAGCGAGATCGAGCGAATGGAAGAGCAAGTTTTGCTTGACAGAAACCTGCTGAACAATGCATATGAGCGTTTAGAGCAGGTGAATGAGCAATTGAAGGCTGATCCATCAAACGTTCAGTTAAAGCGAGAAAAACTAGTCTTAGAAGCCTTGATCGCCGAATTTGAACAACGTATTCAAGCCAATGAAGAGCAGCTTTCTGTGGTTGTGAAGACCTCTGCGATCGACCAGGCTATGATCGATCGATTTACCGATCAGCTGGATCCTGCCTACCGAAATGATGTCAAGTTCATTCAGAAGAGTAATACGTTCGATCCTTTGAAAAAACTGGAAATGCTTCAGCGTGAGGATCAAGGGTTATTGCAGAAAGTAGAAGATCGTTTGAATGTTATCGAGCTTTCCGGACCTAACCTTTCTCCGGAAATGGAGCAGGAGAAACTGGCACTTCAGAAGTTGAAGGCGGATTTAATTGAAGCGGTTTACGAAAGAACTAAGAATTTAGAGGAATTGAAAAAAGGAATAGCTTCAAATCCTATAGACCAAGTAACCATCAATCAAATTAAAGATCAATTGGATCCTGCCTACCGAAATGACATCAAGTTAATTCAGGAGAGCAATAGGTTCGATCCTTTGAAGAAACTTGAAATGCTTCAGCGTGAGGATCAAGGGTTATTGCAGAAAGTAGAAGATCGTTTGAATGTTATCGAGCTTTCCGGACCTAATCTTTCTCCGGAAATGGAGCAGGAGAAACTGGCACTTCAGAAGTTGAAGTCGGATTTGATCGAAGCGATTGAAGGAAGAGCCAAGGAGATTGAGACGTTGAAAGGAGATGTGGCTTCAAATCCGATCGAGCAAAAGGAGAAGATCGAAGAGTTAATGCCGGATTATTTCGATCAGAAGGAGCAGGTGAAGCAGGATAATACGCTGACAAGAGAGGAAAAGAATGAGCGACAAGAAGAGATCAATAACGAGTTGATCGAAAAGATCGATGCTCGTAAAGAGGTGATTGAAAGTGAGCTTCAGAATGACCCAGAGAATTCAGGTTTGAACTCTGAATTGGAAGGGTTGAACCAGCTAACAGCTTCGGTGGAGAAGGAAAATGAGCAATTGGCTGGAACCTCAAGTACACAGGTGGCAGCAGAAAAGTTGACCGCAGATATCAAGCCGGATTATGCAGACCGCAAGACTGAATTGAACAACAGCAAGATGGAAGAATTGGCGAAGACCAATGGCTTGATTAAGCTGGAAAAAGAATTGTTAGCGGAATTGATCACCGAGCAGAAGGAGGTTGACCGATTATTGAAGAAAGATCCAAGTAACGCTGAATTGATCAAGAAGAATGAATTATTAAGCGATTTGATCGCTCAGCAAAATGAAACGATCGCACAGTTAGAGCAGCGTAAGACCGCTATCGAAGCTGAAGCACTTGCCCAGAAAGAGATCACTTCACTTGATAAGACCTTCGAATCCGATATGAACAAGTTGAAGGAGGAAGGGAATACGGCATTGATGGCTGATCGTGAGAAGGAGCATCAGGAATTGATCCAGAAAAAAGTAGCTCAGAATGAGGCAACTTTAACGAAGAAGAACGATCCTGAATTGACTCAATTGAATGAGAAGCTGAAGGAGGAAATAGCCAGCAGTGAGGAAAGAGAAAATGTGTATAGAAGTAGTAGCACTCAAGAAACCGCTGAAGTAGCTGAGCGAAAAAAAGCATACATCAGTAACTTCAGGGAAGACAACCTTTCCGGGAATGAGAATGCACTGAAGAATGAGTACAATTCTGTCGAAGAGCTTCAGCAGCAAGATGAGGTTTTGACGAATTACGAGACATCGATCAAAGAAAAGATCGCTCAGGTAGATGATCAGCTTAAAAATGATCCTAACTCAAGTGAGTTGCTACAGGAAAAGAAATGGTTGGAAGATGAGTTGAAAGAGGTTCAAGCGAAGCGCAGAAAGATCAGTATTTCTATTGGGGAGCTGGAGACTTCTTTGATGGCGTCTAACCGTACATCTGAAAATAGAGTGGATAGTCCTGAATTAGCGCAACTGGATCAAAAAGAGGCTGAATTGAAGAAATCACTGGCAGAAGGAAATGTGAGTGGAGCAGAGCAGAAGAAGCTTGAAAAAGAATTGTCTACTGTTCAGCAGGAGCAAGTGAAGGTGGAGAATGAGTTGTTGAACACGTATGTAGAACAGAAGAATACACAGAATGAAATCGAATTAAAGACCTTGAAGGAAGATCTTTCTTCAGAGGATCCGACGGTTCGTTCAGCTGTTCAGCAAGCAGAAAATGACCTGAATGAAGCAGAACAATTGACTGCTGAGGCGAACAAAAGCAAGAATCAGGATGAGAAGAACTATTTGTTGAATGAGGCAGCAAGCAAGCAGGAAAGTGCTGAAGAAAAGATCCGCACTGCGGCATATGAAAATGAGTTGAACAAGATCGAGGAAGAATATGGCATAACAGAGCTGGATACAAAAGCAGAGCTCGAGCAGAAGAAGAGAAGATTCTCGATTCAGGTGGGTGAGTTAACGCAGGAGATCATGGCGTTGGATCAGGCAGCACAGGTATCGGATAAGAAAGAATTAGCTCAGATCCAGGAGCAGAAGAAGGCAAAGGAACAGGAGAAGAGATTGGTTGAGTCTGAGTTGAGAAAGGTAGAAGAACAACTGGCGGATATCGAGGAAAGGGCTCCGGTTGTTGATCCTAAGGCAGACGAGATCTCATTGAGCTACAACGAGGAACGTGAATTAGCTTCAACAGAAGAATACCGCTATTATGTAGAAAAAGTGAACGAAGCTATTCTTGTTGAAAAGCAATTGATTAATTTAGAGAGCGAGATTGCAATTGAGCGCAAGGAGTTAAAAAATGCGACGGCTCAGTTGATGGAAGATCCAAGTGAAGCGAACAAGCAAAGACAGGCAGAAAGTGCTGCTCGTCTGAAGCAATTGGAGCAGGAGAAGGAAACATTAACGAATGAGCTGGAGGGAAAACGTCAGATCGCAGATGCTCAGTTGCCGTCAAACGAAGAAGAAGCTATGAAAATGCAGAATTTGGTAAGAAGAGCAGTTGCACCGATCAACAAGATCGCCATTGCAGCCGCACTTGTTCCAATGCCAGAGAACGGTTTGGCGATCAATACCAATGGTGCTTCAACCTATACAGCGGCGAACCCTATCCCGGTAAATGTCAATAACCCAACAGGGCTTGTGTACCGAGTTCAGGTAGGAGCCTTTGCGAAACCGATCCCTCAGGAAACATTCAAGGAATTTAATCCGGTATCCGGTGAAACGTTGAATAACGGAATTACCCGATACATGGCAGGTTTCTTCAATAGCAGCGATAAAGTGATGGATGCGAGAGACCAGATCAGAGCATTAGGGTATGCAGATGCCTTCCCTGTGGCGTATTGTGATGGAAAGCGTATTTCGATCTTTGAAGCACGTCAGTTGGAAGCTTCCGGACAATGTGTGCCGAAAGGAGAGAATGAATTGATGATGGAGATTGCTGCTGCAACTGCCGTTCACATGGGCTTGGAGGATACAACCAAGTTGAAGAAGGTACCTGAGTACACCTACAATCAGGCGCCGGGAGCAGCGAAGGCAGATCCGATCGAAGCCAGAAAAGGATTGTTCTTCACCGTGCAGATCGGGGTGTACAATAAGCCGGTTTCATCTGGAGTATTGTACAATCTTGAGCCATTCATGACCCTCCGTTTACCGAATGGTCAGATCAGATATTCGACAGGTATTTATCATGGTCTGGATGAAGCAAGGCCGAAGAAGCTTGAGGCGATTGAAAAGGGAGTGAAGGATGCCTTTATAACAGCTTACTTTAATGGTGACCGAATTCCGATCAATGATGCCTTAAAGATGTTGGAAGAAAAAGGAGCTGCAGTACTTGAACCTAAGGAAAAGAAGGAAGAGACACAATCGACAGGCACTACCAATGTGACGAATACGAACACGACCACAAACAATGTGAATTACACAGGAACGTCGATCACTGTAGAGAAGATCGAAGAGGTTGAAGTAGAGAAGATCTACTATCAGATCGTGACGAAGAAATCGTTCAATGACTTTCCGAGGGATGTATTGAATCGTTATAACTCACACGGTAGTTTCTATTTTGATGAAACAGATCGTAAGGTGAAATCTGTGATCCATGAGTCAGAAGATGAATTACCTCAGGTATTCTATTTCAGAGATGACATTGATACCTTGAAATTCAAGACTACAGATGAGTTCACTTTAGGAAATGTATTGCAGACGGAATTTGTGGATGGAAAGATCCCTGGTGATGCTGCAGACTGGTTATTGCGACAGAATTACAGAAAGGAATTTGTGCAGAGCGAGATGAGCATCATTTTACGAATTCATGGCGTAACGGAGGAAAGAATTGAGGAACTACGAACAGAAGGTCGTATCTTTGGACTTGAATTCGATGTGTTAGAGAACGAAACAACAACAAAAGAAAAGTAGTATGGTAGAGACAGAGGTAAAGGTGGAGGAGTTATTACTTGAAGAGCTTATCGCCGAAAAGAACCTGATCGTTTACAACGACGACGTAAATACATTTGATCATGTGATCGATTCATTGATCAAGATTTGCGGGCATGAAATGTTGCAAGCAGAACAGTGTACCTGGATCATTCATCACAACGGAAAATGCCAGGTGAAGTTTGGTTCATTTGAAAAACTGGAACCGATGTGCACCGGTTTACTGGACAGAGGAATCAGTGCAACGATCGAATAAAACAACTTTTGGTGTTTGGATAAAACAAAAAAGTCTTTATCTTTGCACCCGCATTACCAGCTAATGCATACGGCTCCGTAGCTCAACTGTATAGAGCACCACATTACGGCTGTGGAGGTTTAAGGTTAGAATCCTTACGGGGTCACAAAAGGAAACCCTGATGTAAACATCAGGGTTTTTTGTTTTGTATTGTGTCACCAATTTATTGGTGTAAACAAATAAAAACAAAAAACGCAGTCTTGCGAAGCAAGGCAAGGGTTTCTATGCTTGGATTGAACAAATACGAATGGATCTTAAATCCTTACGAGGTCACAAAAACAAAGCGAGAATGAGAGCGAGCGTTGCGCTGAGCCCAGCCGAAGTGAGCGTCATTCTCGTTTTTGTTTTTCATCATTTTCTTTCTACTTCCTCTTTTTACCTAGACTCCTAAATATATCTTCCCTTTTCCAAAAAAAATACTTGCGCCAGAATCTAAAGCGAAAGTGAAAATAACGCCTTTATTCTAAAATACCGATTACAAAATCATAATAATTTCTATATCAGTTGATTAAGTCCTAATCAAAAGTAATTAGCACCCTTTCCATTCAAAAAATAAACATCAAAATCTACTACTAAAGTAGTATTTACTTTCTCTTTTAAACCACCGAGATTTGCATTTCAAAACTTATTAGGTACATATGAAAAAACAAATTTTCCTCGTTGCTACTTTCTTTGCCGCTTTTTCAGCATCCGCTCAAGAAGTCGTTTCATCGCAAGGTCAAACGTATTCCAACTCAAATGGAAGTATCGATTTCACGGTCGGTGAGGTGGTAATTAACACAGGTTCGAATGGAACGAATGACCTTACCCAAGGTTTCCATCAAACGAACTGGAACTTTTTAGGAGTGGAAGATTTTGCTCCGGACTATCAAGCAACAATTTTTCCTAATCCAACGCAGGATGTTTTGAACATCAAGACGAGTATTTACGAAAATGTAACTTACTCGCTTTATGATGCGCAAGGAAAATTGGTTATGCAGAATATTCTTTCTACCGAGCAAACACCTATTCAAGTAAGTCAATTGGCTCCAGGATCATATTCACTTGAATTAATTTTCGAAGATAGCAACGAAGGGTCGCTGAGTTTACTGAAGCGTAAGACATTTAAAATAGTTATATCACACTAATTATCAAATCATGAAAAAAATACTTTTATCACTCGTTGCAGCGGCAACGCTATCATTAAGCTCTTTCGGCCAAGCGCCAGAAGGCTTCAACTACCAAGCAGTGGTTCGTGATGCTGGAAATACAATCTTAAACAACCAAACTGTTGGGATGCGCATGACGATCCAACAGGGAAGTATTGGCGGTACGGCGGTTTATGCAGAAACGTTCGCAACAACATCCAATACCTATGGTTTGGTGAACCTTCAAATTGGTTCGGGTACAAGTTCGGATGATTTTTCCGCAATCGATTGGTCAGCGGGACCTTACTTTATTGAAACTGCTGTTGATGTAACGGGTGGTACATCTTATGTTGTAATGGGTACTAGCCAATTAATGAGTGTACCGTATGCATTATACGCTAAAACATCTGGAAATGGACAAGGACCACAAGGACCACAAGGACCTGTTGGAGCAAACGGAGCAACAGGTCCTCAAGGTCCAGCAGGATTAAACGGAACAGATGGAAGTAGTGGCGTAAATGGTTTAAGTGCATATCAAGTATGGCTTGGTTTAGGGAATACAGGTACAGAAACAGATTTTATCAATTCATTGACAGGTCCGCAAGGTGCACAAGGAATTGCAGGGGTACAAGGTCCTGTGGGAGCACAAGGAATTCAAGGAGTAGCAGGAAACGATGGCGCAGTTGGAGCTACAGGCCCAGCTGGTCCAACTGGTTTAACAGGAGCAACGGGTGCACAAGGACCAATTGGATTAACAGGAGCAACTGGATTAACAGGTCCGCAAGGTCCTCAAGGACCAGCAGGTAACGACGGTATTGATGGCGCAGTTGGAGCAACAGGTCCTCAAGGTCCAGCA
>Ga0208671_10000492_pt1 | contig 19881 bp, 27 predicted proteins | sample ColrivemetaGS759_FD_187606 | JGI IMG/M metagenome (GOLD analysis project Ga0208671, IMG submission 187606) | Estuarine microbial communities from the Columbia River estuary - Ebb tide ETM metaG S.759 (SPAdes) (version 2) | ecosystem: Environmental > Aquatic > Marine > Intertidal zone > Estuary ...
GTTTATTTGATCTTATTGATGACTGGTTAAAAAAAGATAGATTCGTTTTTGTTGGCTGGTCAGGTTTATTATTATTTCCAACAGCGTATTTAGCTGCAGGTGGCTGGATGACTGGAACAACATTTGTAACGTCTTGGTATACACATGGTTTAGCAAGTTCATACTTAGAAGGATGTAACTTCTTAACAGCTGCTGTATCAACTCCAGCAAATAGTATGGGACACTCTTTATTACTTTTATGGGGTCCTGAAGCACAAGGCGATTTTACTCGTTGGTGTCAAATTGGTGGACTTTGGGCATTTATCGCATTACATGGTGCATTTGGTTTAATTGGCTTCTGTTTACGTCAATTTGAAATTGCTCGTTTAGTAGGAATTCGTCCTTACAATGCCATTGCATTTTCAGGCCCAATTGCAGTATTCGTTTCGGTATTCTTATTATACCCATTAGGACAAGCTAGTTGGTTCTTTGCTCCTAGTTTTGGTGTTGCAGCAATTTTCCGATTCTTATTATTCTTACAAGGTTTCCATAACTGGACTTTAAATCCTTTCCACATGATGGGTGTGGCAGGTATTTTAGGTGGTGCATTATTATGTGCTATTCATGGTGCTACTGTAGAGAATACATTATTCGAAGATGGTGATGCAGCAAACACATTCCGTGCATTTACTCCAACACAATCAGAAGAAACATACTCAATGGTTACTGCTAACCGTTTCTGGTCACAAATTTTTGGTGTAGCGTTCTCTAACAAACGTTGGTTACACTTCTTCATGTTATTTGTACCTGTAACAGGTTTATGGACAAGTGCTATTGGTATCGTAGGTTTAGCATTAAACTTACGTGCTTATGATTTCGTTTCACAAGAATTACGTGCTGCGGAAGATCCAGAATTTGAAACATTCTACACAAAAAACATTTTATTAAACGAAGGTATCCGTTCATGGATGGCTGCGCAAGATCAACCGCATGAAAACTTCGTATTCCCTGAGGAGGTATTACCACGTGGAAACGCCCTTTAATAGTAGTATAGCAGGTCGTGACATTGAATCTACAGGCTTTGCTTGGTGGAGTGGAAATGCTCGTTTAATTAATGTCTCAGGTAAATTATTAGGTGCTCATGTTGCCCATGCCGGTTTAATGGTATTCTGGGCAGGTGCAATGGTATTATTTGAAGTATCGCACTTTGTTCCAGAAAAACCTTTATATGAGCAAGGTTTTATTTTAATTCAACATTTAGCAACATTAGGTTACGGTATCGGACCTGGTGGTGAAATCACAACAACAGTACCATACTTTGCTGTTGGTGTAATTCATTTAATTTCTTCAGCAATTTTAGGTTTTGGTGGGATTTACCACTCATTATTAGGACCTGATACGTTAGAAGAATCATTCCCATTCTTTGGTTATGATTGGCGTGATAAAAATAAGATGACAACTATTTTAGGTATTCACTTATGCTTATTAGGTGTAGGTTCATTCTTATTAGTAATCAAAGCAATGTACTTAGGTGGTGTATATGATACATGGGCACCAGGTGGTGGTGATGTTCGTTTAATTACAACACCAACATTAAACCCAATTGTAATTTTTGGTTACGTATTCCGTTCACCTTTCGGTGGTGACGGTTGGGTAGTAGCTGTTAATAATATGGAAGATATTATTGGTGGTCATATCTGGGTTGGTATTTTATGTATCACAGGTGGTATTTGGCATATCTTTACTAAACCATTCGCATGGGCTCGTCGTGCGTTTGTTTGGTCTGGAGAAGCTTACTTATCATACAGTTTAGCTGCAATCTCATTAATGGGTTTCACAGCTGCTTTATACTCTTGGTACAACAACACTGCATACCCTAGTGAACTTTACGGTCCTACAGGTCCGGAAGCATCACAATCACAAGCATTTACTTTCTTAGTAAGAGACCAACGTTTAGGTGCTAACGTTTCATCTGCACAAGGTCCTACAGGTTTAGGTAAATACTTAATGCGTTCACCAAGTGGTGAGATCATTTTTGGTGGTGAAACTATGCGTTTCTGGGATTTACGTGCTCCATGGGTAGAACCATTACGTGGTCCAAATGGTTTAGATATCAACAAAATTAAAAATGATATTCAACCATGGCAAGAACGTCGTGCTGCTGAATACATGACACATGCTCCATTAGGATCATTAAACTCAGTAGGTGGTGTAGCAACAGAAATTAACTCTGTAAACTACGTATCACCACGTTCATGGTTATGTTGTTCGCACTTCTTCTTATCGTTCTTCTTCTTAGTTGGTCACTGGTGGCATTCAGGTCGTGCTCGTGCGGCTGCTGCAGGTTTCGAAAAAGGTATTAACCGTGCCAATGAGCCTGTATTATCAATGCGTCCTATTGACTAATTTTTCTATTATTTTTATCTGGTCTTTTGTACTGGATAAAAATAATCGATTACTTTAACCGTGTTTCGTGCGGATTATTTTTTAATTTCAAATTTAGAATATTTTAAATCCTAGACAAAAAGAAGTAAACTAGATATATTTATAATTATATAAATGCAGTTACGCGGAGTAGAGCAGTCTGGTAGCTCGTTGGGCTCATAACCCGAAGGTCAATGGTTCAAATCCATTCTCCGCTAGAAAATTTTATAAATTGACGAAAAAATTATTAATTTTTTATTAAAATAGTATATTGAACGTTAAATAATAATAAGGTTTTACGTATGACATTAAATTTACAAACACCATTTCCTACTTTTGGTGGAAGTACTGGTGGCTGGCTACGTGCAGCCGAAGTGGAAGAAAAATATGCAATTACTTGGACAAGTAAAAAAGAGCAGATTTTCGAAATGCCGACAGGTGGAGCAGCGATTATGCGCAATGGCGAAAATCTTTTATATTTAGCTAGAAAAGAACAATGCCTTGCTCTAGGAACTCAACTACGGACTTTCAAAATAAATGATTACAAAATTTATAGAATTTTCCCGAGTGGTGAAGTTCAATACTTACATCCAAAAGATGGAGTTTTTCCTGAAAAAGTTAATCCAGGTCGGACGGCTGTTAATAGTCGAAACTTTTCAATTGGTAAAAATCCTAATCCTGCTTCAATTAAATTTAGCGGAACTACTACATACGAAAGTTAATTTATATAAGATTAGTTTAATAACTAATCTTTTGGCGAGATGGCAGAGTTGGTCGATTGCGTCTGATTTGAAATCAGATGAATCTTTACGGATTCCGTGGGTTCGAATCCCACTCTCGCCTTTTATTTACAAACAAAGTAGATATTTGTTTGAAACTCTATAATCAAAAACTTGCTTAGTTGTGTTTTGATTTTTTACAATAAAATTTTATGGGTAAAGTATACGATTGGTTTGAAGAACGATTAGAAGTTCAAGCAATTGCCGATGATATTTCAAGTAAATATGTACCACCTCATGTGAATATTTTCTACTGTTTTGGTGGTATTGTTTTCACTTGTTTCTTAGTTCAAGTAGCTACTGGTTTCGCAATGACATTCTACTACCGTCCAAGTGTTGTAGATGCATTTGCTTCAGTTGAATACATTATGACAAGTGTTAACTTCGGTTGGTTAATTCGTTCAATTCACCGTTGGTCAGCTAGTATGATGGTAATGATGATGGTTTTACATATTTTCCGAGTTTACTTAACAGGTGGATTTAAAAAACCTCGAGAATTAACTTGGGTTACAGGTGTAATTTTATCTGTTGTAACAGTTAGTTTTGGTGTAACAGGTTACTCTTTACCATGGGATCAAGTTGGATTCTGGGCTTGTAAAATTGTAACAGGTGTACCTGCTGCAGTACCTATCGTAGGACCACCGTTAGTGTTAGTTCTACGAGGGGGTGAAAGTGTTGGTCAAAGTACATTAACACGTTTCTACAGTGCACATACATTTGTATTACCGGTTGCAGCAGCAGTGTTAATTTTAACACACTTCTTAATGATTCGTAAGCAAGGTATTTCAGGACCACTTTAAAAAGAATTAATCAATTCAAGTATATTTTTTAATACAAGGAACAGATATGTCAGTAATTAAAAAACCAGATTTAACAGATCCAAAGTTAAGAGCAAAGTTAGCCAAAGGTATGGGCCATAACTATTATGGTGAGCCAGCTTGGCCAAATGATTTATTATACGTTTTCCCAGTTTGTATCTTAGGTACATTTGCATGTTGTATTGGTTTAGCTGTAATGGCTCCAACACAAATGGGTGAACCTGCGGATCCATTTAATACACCATTAGAGATTTTACCTGAATGGTACTTCTTCCCTACATTTAATTTATTACGAATATTACCGAATAAATTATTAGGTGTATTAGCAATGGCAGCTGTACCATTAGGATTAGTGACAGTACCATTTATTGAAAATGTTAATAAATTCCAAAATCCATTCCGTCGTCCAATTGCTAGTTTAGTATTCATTACTGGATTCATTTTCGCTGTTTGGTTTGGTATTGGTGCATGTTTACCTATTGATAAAGCAGTATCTTTAGGTCTATGGTAAAAAATTTAATGCTAGTTAATCTCTCTATTTTAGAGAGATACTAGCTTTTAAAATTAAAGTTTTTCAAAAAATGTCTAAAACGATTATTTTTTCTTGTTATTTTTCTGTTAAATACTGGGGTCTATTTTTCGAATACCCTTAATCTTATTGATATTTTTAAATATAATTTGTTACTATATTTATTATTATCAAATGCTTAATTTTCTTAATATGTTATTAATATTAAAACTTTTATTAAGTGTAACAATCTCTGGGACTTTGGATACTTTTTCTTATGAAGATGTTTCCGATTTTGATCACTTAATTTCTAACCCGACGTATCAGGAAATTTTTCTAGCTAAACTTAAAGATATAGCTTCGTCTGGTTTTACTATTGAAGAATTCCAAAAAGCAATGGTTTTATTATGTTTAATTCGCTTTGTCATTTATTCGGTTAAATACAACATAATAACTTCATTTAAAATTTGTGCTATAGGTCTTTTTTCTTGCATACTTTGGGGTATTGCTTTAAATGATTGTGTTGGGATTTATTATCCAATGCTTCGATTTAATCCATTATTAACCAATATTCTGCGTGAAGAAACCGCCTTTCGCCAAGCTGCCGAAGCCCGAGCTTATGATCGAATTAGCGCACAAATGTTTAGGGAAATGGCTGATGATGTTTATAACTTCCAATGGATAAGACCAATATTTAATTTGGTACCTCAAAAATTCCATACTATTACTGACCCTATTTATAGTTATATTACACGAGATTTATTGGGTGTACTGAAAAAGTTTTATAAGTCCAATATCCGACAAATGCTTCCGTTTATTATTTACATCGGGTTTGTAAGAGTTGGGAAAAAATATTGCCCTTATCATATTCGATGGCATTTTACATTTGTAACTCTATACAATAGTTTTGTAACGTATATTTTTTCATGTGCACTTCGCGCAAGGGAAATGTTAAATTCGGTATTAATTCCTCAGCATCGTTTTGAAGAAGCCGAAAATTTACGTATTTATTTAGGAGCTGTTGCATTCGTTCATATTAGTTTTGTGATGTTTGCAATGTTACATGCAATTTTTTCACAATATTTTTACATCCCATTTTTAACTTATAGTGTAGAACTTCATATAGGTAAACGCCCGAAAAATAGTATTTATAGTGGCGGATATACTGCTTGGCAAGATGATTTTGTTTTTTATAATATTAAATTAAGAGATACATTGAGACTGTGGTGGGGATTCTTGGGTCGAGGGACCAAAAAGCAGCGACGTGGGAAAAAATAATCGAAATAAAAAATAATTTTTTTAGTTAGAGTAAATTTAAATTTACTCTAACTATTATTGGTAGCAAATGTTCAATTATTTAAAGTGAAGATCCTAATCCAGAATATGCACCATAAAAGAATAAGCTAAGCATTGTAATTACGGCTAAACCACCTACTAAACCTACAAGCCATAAAGGAATTCTACCAGTATTAGACATATAAAAAACTCCTATCTATAATTATTAATTGAAGAAATAACTTGAAAATAATACAGCTAAAACAAAAATTAATAGAAGTCCCCAGTATAAAGAAGTTCGATTAAGTTCTACTGCTTGTTTATTAGGATTTGGACCTGTCATAAAATTTACCTCTTATCTATATTATTAATTTATCTTTGAATGAATTGCATAGCTGTGATTCCACCTAAGAAGAATACAGTAGGAACAGCTAAACCATGAATTGCAAGCCAACGGAAAGTAAAAATCGGGTAAGCTACGGGCTGATTAACATTTTTTGTCATAAAATTTACCTCTTATAAACCTTTAGTTAAATCTTCTAATTCTTGTTTCGCACTAAAACGATCATTTACTAATGGAACTTGTTGACGATCTTGTGTAAAGTATTCATTTGGTCGCGGAGTACCAAAAACATCGTATGCTAAGCCTGTACTAATAAATAACCATCCAGATACGAAAAGAGATGGGATAGTAATACTATGAATAATCCAATAACGTACACTTGTAATAATATCCGAAAACGGACGTTCACCTGTAGATCCACCAGACATAATTTATATTCTCCTGTAAAAAAATGATTGTTACTCATTCGGAAACTTAACCAAGAGCGGGCAGGGGGAATCGAACCCCCATCATTAGCTTGGAAGGCTAAGGTTTTACCACTAAACTATGCCCGCATATATTAATTATAAATTTATGCGGGTATAAAAAGCAATAAAGTGTTATAAATTTTCTAATTTTAGGTCTAGAAATTTTGCTAAATCTGCAGCATTCTCTTCTAAATTAGAAATAGTACTTGGTTGTTCTACTGGTGTTAATGGAATTTTTCGTTCATCTTTTAAACATAAATAAATAATTCGTTTCGGATTTAAACCTTCCGAAATTTTGATTCCAATTGCTCGGATATTATTTAAAGGGTATGTTAAAAGGATTTCGCGATTTTTTCCAGGAAAACCTCTTCGAACAATTTTTACAAGATTTTCAATTTTATTATATTCATTATACCCACTACCAATATCCCAGATTACTGTTAGTAATGTATAAATGCTAATCGATAAACTTAATGTACCATAAAACATCATAACAATACCTTGCGGTATAAATACTAACTCAACAGTATTGGCAAAAGGTAATAAATTAATTTTTAAATAACTTGAAAGGCCTGCTAACAAGAAACTAATACCTCCAATAAAAAGAAAAAACGTCCAGAAATAATTACTAAAACGTCGAGATCCTAAAATTTTATCTTGACGAATATCTTTATTCATTTTTATGTTTTGATTAAATATTAAATTAACTTAATTGATTTTAATCCTAAAAATAAACCAGATGCCATAGCAAAACAAAATCCTAACAGTAAAAAGTAATCAATAGTAACGATCATAATATCTTTTTGATTTATAAAAATGAAGTTTATAAAAATTTTTATATATATTAATATATATTATATAGTAATCTATATTTAAATTTTGGTTGGTAAAAATTTTCATGGATTTTTAAATACTTTCGACTAGTTAAAAATTCTACTATTAATTTCATTAAAACTTAGGTTAATTTTATGGCTAATTTTATTAAACCCTATAATGATGATCCATTCGTAGGCCATTTAGCAACGCCAATAACATCGTCAGCAGTAACTCGAGCTATTTTAAAAAATTTACCTGCATATCGATTTGGTTTAACACCTTTATTAAGAGGGTTAGAAATTGGTTTAGCGCACGGTTATTTTTTAATCGGACCATTTGTTAAGTTAGGACCTTTACGCAATTCTGATATTGCTTTGTTTGCAGGTTTCCTTTCAACAATTGGATTAATCTTAATCTTAACATTAGGATTAACAATTTATGGCGTAGCAGCATTTGGGTCAGAAAACACACCAAATGCAGAAACTTCAACTGAATTACAAACGAAAAAAGCATGGGACCAATTTAAAGGTGGTTTCTTTGTAGGAGCATGTGGAAGTGCAGGCTTTGCTTTTATTTGTTTATCAAGTATTCCAACTTTTTAATTTAGTTAAAATCTTTACGTTATGTTAGTAAATCGGTTAAACTTTAACCGATTTACTATATAAAAAGTTATAATTTTAGAAAACTATACACATTAAATAAAATATATGAGTACAGCAACAGTTAATTTGCAAGAAGAGTACACTAAAACAGAAATTGCTAAAATTTTAAATTTATTAGATGAAGAGTTAGTAGGCTTAGCACCTGTAAAATCTCGAATTCGTGAGATTGCTGCTTTATTATTAGTAGATAAATTACGTAAAAATTTAGGTATTACAGCTGGTAGCCCTGGTTTACATATGTCATTTACGGGTAGTCCTGGGACAGGTAAAACAACAGTTGGTTTAAAAATGTCTGATATTTTATTCCAATTAGGTTATGTTCAAAAAGGTCACTTATTAACAGTTACTCGAGATGATTTAGTAGGTCAATATATTGGGCATACAGCGCCAAAGACAAAAGAAGTCTTAAAAAAAGCTATGGGTGGGGTGCTATTCATTGATGAAGCTTATTACTTATATAAGCCAGATAATGAACGTGATTACGGTTCGGAAGCCATTGAGATTTTATTACAAGTAATGGAAAACCAACGAGAAGATTTAGTTGTAATTTTAGCTGGTTATAAAGAGCCTATGGATAAATTCTATGAATCAAATCCAGGTTTATCTTCTCGAATTGCTAATCATATTGATTTCCCAGATTACACTACAGAAGAATTATTAAAAATTTCAAAAATGATGTTGGACGAACAACAATATCAATTAACACCACAAGCAGAATTGGCTTTAACAGATTATATTAACGTACGTAAAACACGTCCTTTATTTGCGAATGCACGGAGTGTTAAAAATGCTTTAGATAGAGCACGTATGCGTCAAGCAAATCGAATTTTTGATAGTCGTGGTCAAATCTTAACGAAAAAAGAATTAGTTAATATTGAAGCACAAGATATTTTACAAAGCACAATTTTTGCTTAACGAAAACCTAAATATAAACAAACGAATTTTTTAGAATTCTTTAACAAAAAAATTATTAATATATGAGTTTACTAATTGTTGGGGGTACGGGAACATTAGGTCGGCAAGTGGTACTTCAAGCATTAACTAAAGGTTACCAAGTTCGTTGTCTTGTTAGAAACTTACGAAAAGCTGCTTTTTTAAAAGAATGGGGAGCAGAATTAGTTTATGGTGATTTAACGAAACCTGAAACCATTCCTCCAGGTTTAAGAGGGATTACTGCTGTTATTGATGCGTCTACAAGTCGACCATCAGATTTATCGACTATCAAAGAAGTTGATTGGGATGGAAAATTAGCTTTAGTTGAAGCTTGTCAAACAGCCAATATTCAACGCTTTATTTTTTGTTCAGCATTAAATCTTGAACAATTTTCAAATATTCCATTAATGGAAATGAAGCAAGGAATTGAAATCAAATTAAAAGAATCGAAAATTCCTTACACGATTTTCCGTTTATCTGGATTCTATCAAGGTTTAATTGAACAATATGCTATTCCTATCTTAGAAGATTTACCTATTTGGATTACAAATGAAAATACAAGCGTTTCCTATATGGATACGCAAGATATTGCCAAATTCTGTCTACGAGCGTTACAGTTACCAAAAACAGAAAATAAAACATTTTTCTTAGGAGGTCCTAAAGGTTGGTTATCTTCAGAAATAATTAAACTATGTGAGCAATTAGCAGGTCAATCTGCACAAGTTAAACGAATTCCAATTTATCTATTAAAATTATCAAGTAATTTTTTAGGGTTTTTTGAATGGGGTCAAAATATTAGTGATCGATTAGCTTTTGTAGAAATTTTAAATGTTGAAAATAATTTTTCAAAATCGACATTTGATTTATATAAAACGTTTAAAATTGATCCGGGTGATATTATGCAATTAGATGATTATTTCCTAGAATATTTCATCAGATTATTAAAACGTTTACGAGATATTAATTTTGAAGATGTTCAAAAACAGAAAAACTTAGTTATTTAATACAATTAAGAATATTTGCTTATGAACTATAGTACGTTTATTGTTAAAATTATTAAAAAACCGGTTCAGAGTTTTTTTAAATCTGATATTTCATTAACTGAATTCGTAGGTCAGTTTCCTCAAGTTCGGACTAAAAATTCTATAAATACTATTCGATTAACTGTTTGGGGAAATCTTTCTTATGATGTTATGAAATATTATCAACTTAATGATTATGTCGTAATAGAAGGTTATGTTTCCTCTCGAACTAATGGTCGGAATAATAAGCAAATTGAAATTTCGGTTTTTAAAATTTATCCTTTTCTGTTAAACAGTATTGAAATCGATACAAATTTATAAATAATTTATTTATGGATTAAGCTGAAACTAAATTAAATTATTCAGATTTAGAATGTTTTAGTATAATTAATAATATTAGAAATAATTCCTAGGAAAAATTTAATGTTAACTTTAAAAATTTTAGTTTATACAACAGTTATCTTTTTTGTTTCTTTATTCATTTTTGGATTCCTTTCAAGTGATCCATCAAGAAATCCTAATCGAAAAGATCTTGAGTAATAAAATCCAATCATTAATGATGTAATGATTTCGTATAAGGATTCGTCAAAAGTAAAATTAATCTAATAAGTGTTACTTTTGACGAATCCTTATCTCATTGATTTAACAATTCGAATATTCTTTCAAATAGACGCTATTTTATGAACTAAAAAATTTTTCGGAAAAATTTCCAATTTCCAGTGATTTAACTTTCATCTTGATTATTTTCTATTTAACTTCATTTAAAAGCAACAAATATAGATACTTTCTTTAATAAATAAAACACACTAATTTTTCATAGTATGTTTTATTTATTATAATTATGCGATATCATCATTTTGTGTGTAAATGAAAAATAATGCCATGCTAAGAGCGGGGAAAACAATACCAACAATTGGTACGAAAATGGAAGGTAAAAATGCTGCTGCCATAATTATTCTTTATTATTAAAATCTTATATTAGTATTTAATTTTATTAATACTACTTCTTAATTGTATACGAAAAAAAGTGAGATTTAAAAAAATATGCGTATATAAATCAACTTTTTAATTTTTTTTATAGTAAAATTAATAATATTAAATGTTTAAAATTTAATATTATTAATTTTTATATACTTATAGGTCTTAATTATGGAAAGTTTACTTTTAGCTCGATTACCAGAAGCGTATGCTGCTTTTAGTCCAATTGTGGATGTTTTACCAATTATTCCTGTTTTCTTCTTATTATTAGCTTTTGTTTGGCAAGCAGCAATTGGTTTTAGATAATTTCAGATATTAACTAACAAAATTTAATTTATTTGACACAAGGGTATATTTTAATTCAATAGAATTAAAATTAATTCTTGATCGTGGTATACTATATACTATATATTTATATTTTAAAAGTAAAGATAAATGGTAGAACCGTTATTATCAGGAATCGTTTTAGGTATGATCACTGTAAGTGCTTTTGGACTTTTTGTTGCAGCATATTTACAATACCGTCGTGGGAATCAATTTGATATTTAAAAAGAAATATAACCGATTATTTAAATAATCGGTCATATTTTTACCAACTCGATTTTGTAACCCCTGGTAAAAGACATTGATGTGCCATTTCACGTAATACATGTCTTGAAACTCCAAAATCACGATAGTATCCACGTGGTCGGCCTGTTTTCCAACATCTATTTCGAATACGAATTTTAGCACTATTACGTGGTAACTTTTGAATTTTTGAATGAATTTCTAATTTTAAATTGAAATCTTTAGTAGTCCGGTATTCATGTAATAAGAGATTTCTTTTTGCAGCATATTTATTATTTAATCTAATACGCTTTCTTTCTCTCTCCACCATGCTTTTTTTTGCCATAATTATATCTTAAAGTTTATGTGAGTTTTCTAGACAAATTGAAAACCTAGAATTTTATTTCTCTTATTGTATCTTTAGAAAAAGTATATAGCAATAGTTTTACCTATTATTATATATCTAATAGAATACCACAAATTCAATTTTGTTCCTATTAATAAATATGTTTTGGAACGATAAATTTACTACTTTAGTTTCCTAACACTAAAGCTTTTCTAAATCCAAGAGTTGATTTCAATACAAAATAGTAAACAAATTTCGAATTCTATTCCCTGATTTTTACACTTCAAAGAGACTGTTTTTTTAGAAATTTTAAAATCTCTCTATCTTGTTCGATGGAGAGATTTTAAAGAAATTTGAAAAGTTTAGAAGTAAAGTTAATTGCGACATTTAATTAACTAAATTTTGAAACATATGGAGCTTTCTTGTCTGGTAAAACTGTATATGTGCCAACTAATTCACGGAATTCTGCACCATCTAAAGTTTCAACATCTAATAAACGTTCAACTGCCAAATCAATTACCACTCGATTATCTAAGATAATTTCAATTGCTTTTTGTTCACAATAATCGATAATTTTACATACTTGATCATCAATTCGATCAGCAATGCTTTCAGCATATGTGCTACCATCTTGACCCATACTTGCACCTAAGAAAACTTGACCATTATTTTCATCTTCTAATGCAATTGGTCCGATATTTGACATACCGAATCGAGTTACCATCTGTCTCGCTAAATTTGTTACTTGTTGTAAATCGCTACTAGCACCTGTTGTTACTTCAGGAGCACCGAATACAACTTGTTCTGCTGCACGGCCACCAAGAGTTGTGATTATACGTGATAATAATTCAGAACGTGAGATTAAACTTTGATCTTCGTCTGGAGTAAACCATGTTAAGCCTTTAGCTGCACCTCGAGGTACTAATGTGATTTTCTCAACTTCATCATGCGACTTTAATACAGAACCAGTAATTGCGTGACCAACTTCATGGTATGCAATTAATCGTTTATTTTTGTTATCTTCCATTGGCGTTCCAGCGATACCACCAATAATCCGATCTGCAGCTTCATTTACTTCATTTTTTGTAATTGAAGTTTTCTTATAGCGAGTTGCTAAAATTGCAGCTTCATTTAATAAATTCGCTAAATCTGCACCTGAAAATCCTGGTGTTCGATTTGCTAATTGAACTAAAGACACATCATCGCCAATCGGTTTGTTTCGCGCATGAACTTTTAGAATACCTACACGTCCTAAACGATCTGGTAAATTAACTGTTACTTGTCGATCGAATCGTCCAGGTCGTAATAATGCTGAATCTAAAATATCTACTCGGTTTGTAGCTCCAACAACAATTACACCTTTATTCTCTTTAAAACCATCCATTTCTGTTAATAGTTGGTTTAATGTTTGTTCACGTTCATCATTTCCACCACCTACACCAGCACCACGTTCTCGACCAACAGCATCAATCTCATCAATAAAAACGATACATGGTGCATTATCAGATGCTTTTTTAAATAAGTCTCTTACACGAGATGCACCAATACCAATAAACATTTCAACGAATTCTGAACCGGCTACACTAAAGAATGGTACATCAGCTTCATTCGCAATTGCTTTAGCTAAAAGAGTTTTACCAGTACCTGGAGGACCTACTAATAAGATACCTTTAGGAATTTTGGCACCTACAATTGTATATTTATCAGGTTGTTTTAAAAACGAAACGATTTCTTCGAATTCCGCTTTTGCTTCATCAATCCCAGCAATATCATCAAAAACAACACCCGTATCTGGACGTTTTTCAAATCTAGCTGTAGATTTCCCAATATTCATTGGAGATGAGCCTGATCCACCTGGGAAATTTTCAGAATTTTGGAAGAAATAAAATAAACCACCAACAAAAAGAATTGGTAATAAGACATTACTTGCTACTGTAATCCATAAATTTTTATTTTCTGCTGGATGGGCATCAAAATCTACATCATATTCTTTCAATTTTTGGATTAATTGAGATGCTCCTACTGGAATTTCAACTCTAATCGTTTGAGAGCGGTCGTCTGATTCAGGACTAACAGCAACTACAATAGCATTTCGACTATTATCGTATAAATCTACTTGTTTAACCCAACCCATTTCTAAATATTCTAAGAATCGACCATAAGTCATTCTTGAACTAACTACATTTTGATTTACTTCAACATTATTTCGGACATTTGTTTCAGGAAGAGCCTCACTTGGATTGAATTTTTTTACTCCAATACTAGTAATGCTTAATAAAATTATCCCAAACAACGTATTTCTAAGTATGTTACGCCACATATATTTGGTTCGTTTAAATTTTTATGTCATTATTGTTACTTCTGATTATAACATGTTTGAAATCTTAAAACCAATTTTTACTAAAAAATAATTTCGGATCGATATTTTTATTTTTAATTAAATTTTTATGATTAATATTTTTATATTTTTATATTATATCAATGTAACAGATATTCATTAAATTTTTATCGTTTTATGGTTAGTCGTGGTTCAAAAGTTAAAATTCTTCGTCCAGAATCTTATTGGTTTAATCAAGTTGGAACAGTAGCTACTGTCGATCAAAGTGGGATTCGTTATCCTGCTGTAGTTCGTTTTACAAATGTTAATTACAGTGGAACTAATACCAATAATTTTGCACTTAATGAACTTGTTGAAGTAGAAGCTCCTGCAAAACCTGCTAAAAAAGGGTAGTAAGTTAATTTCCCGTAGGGCAACTTGTTTTTAATTGCCCTACTTATTTTTTTGTGATAATATTTTTTAATTAAATATTCTAATTATTTTGAATACTAATGGTAAATTACCCTCAAATTGGAAAATTAGCCCCGAATTTTCTTACGGTTGGAGTTTTTAATAAAAAATTAGGTAAAATCAGGCTTTCTGATTATCGAGGAAAAAAATATGTCCTTCTTATTTTTTACCCAGCAAATTTTACCCCAGTCTCACCGACTGAATTAATTACTTTAAGTGATCGGATTGCCGAATTTCGAAAATTATCCACACAAATATTAGCTATTTCAATTGACAGTCCTTTTTCTCATTTACGAAGTTTATTATCTAGCCGATATGAGGGAGGCTTAGCCAATTTAAAATTCCCTCTTGTTTCTGATTTAACACAAAAAATTACAAATGATTATAAATTACTTACAGATGATGGAATGGCATTCCCTGGAGTAGTCCTTATTGACAAAGAGGGAGTGATTCAATATTATACAGTTAACAATTTATTATGCGGCAGAAGTATAAATGAAATCCTTCGTATTTTACAATCAATTCAATATCTTAAAGAACATCCAGGACAAGCTTGTCCGGCTGATTGGAAATATGGAGAAAAAACCATATATTCACATCCTTTAAAATCAAAACTGTATTTTAAGGAATTATACTCTACTCAAAAAAATTAAAATATTATGCCTAAATTAAAAACTCGAAAAGCAGCTCTAAAACGATATAAAAAAACAGCAGCTGGGAATTTTTTACGTCGTCATGCATATAAAGGACATCTTTTAATGCATAAAACAAAAACCCAAAAACGCAAATTATCACAAACACTTTGTGTTTCTCCTAGTGATAGTAAACCTATTAAATTAATGTTACCTTATTAAATTTTATGGTCAGAGTTAAACGCGGAAACGTCGCACGAAAACGTCGCAAAAAGATCTTACAACTTGCAAAAGGCTATAGAGGAGCACATTCTCGTCTTTTTAGAGTTGCAAATCAACAAGTTATGAAAGCTTTACGCTATTCGTATGTTGGACGAAAACAAAAGAAACGTACATTTAGAAAACTTTGGATCACCCGTATTAATGCGGCGTCAAAACTAAATGGTTTATCATATAGTCGCGTAATACATAACTTTAAAAAATCTAATATCGACTTAAATCGCAAAATGTTATCACAAATTGCAGTATTAGATAGCCAAACATTTACACAATTAGTTGATCTTTCAAAATAATATCGCTCTATTTTAATTACAGATTCTATGAAAAAGCTATTGTTTTTTGAGAAAATAATTAAGCCTAATCTGTTGAAATAAATCTAACTTTTTAAGTTTATGTTAACTATTCTAGCTATAATATAAACTAGAAAGTTAGAATAAATTTAAGATTTTATGACTGTAGATGAAGATTTAGATAAACTACTTGAGAATTTACCATTTTTTATTCAAGAAAATTTAAAAAACCATTCCAACAAAGATAAACTTATTGAAATTGTTATGGATTTAGGTCGTAGACCAGAAGCTCGTTTTCATACTGGACCTGAGTATTTGTCTCAAAAGATCATTTCCTGGCAAGATATTGATTATACCACAAAACGAATAAGTAAATTTAGTGATGACAATCGCGCAGGAATTGAGCGAACTCTTCATCGAATTAGTTGTATTCGTAATAGACAATCTCTGATCAATGGATTAACTTGTCGCGTTGGACGAGCTATTTTTGGAACTATTAGTATCATTCGTGATTTGTTAGAATCTGGACAATCGATTTTAATTTTAGGTAGGCCTGGGGTAGGTAAAACTACTATAATCCGTGAAATTGCACGAGTGTTATCTGATGAAATGGAAAAACGAGTGATTATTGTTGATACCTCAAATGAAATTGCTGGAGATAGTGATATACCGCATTCAGGAATTGGTCGAGCTCGTCGAATGCAAGTTTCAAAAACAGAATTACAACATCAGGTTATGATTGAGGCAGTTGAAAATCATATGCCAGAAGTTATAATTATTGACGAAATTGGGACTGAGCTTGAAGCTTTAGCTGCAAGAACTATTGCCGAAAAAGGTGTTCAGTTAGTCGGAACGACTCATGGGAATTGTTTAGAGAATTTAATTAAAAATCCTCCTTTAGCTGATTTAATTGGAGGTATTCAATATGTTACATTAAGTGATGAAGAAGCAAAACGACGAGGTACTCAGAAAAGTATTTTAGAACGCAAAGCTTATCCTGCATTTCAAATAGCTATTGAAATTAATGAGCCAAATTCTTGGACGATTCATGAAGATATTAAAGATTCGATCGATTTGTTGTTACGAGGAACTTATTCTGTAACCCAAATTCGACAACTAGGTCCAAATGAAAAAACAAATATTAATTATAATAAATTACAAACAAGTTCTCGCTTATTATTTCAATCTTCGCGAAATTTAAAAAACCTAACCACTTTCAATAATAATGATTGGACTATTTTAAGTAAATATAATGTTGCAAAACCAAGAACTCTAAAAACTAAACACTTGGTAATTTATACATATTCACTTTCAAATAATTTAATGAAAGAAGCAGTATCAAAACTAGGTATTAAGCTTATTTTAACCAAAGAAATTAAAAAAGCTAGTTTAGTTATTGGTTTAAAAAAACATTTAAAACAGAATCTTAAATTAAAAAAATTAGCTTTACAATACAATATTCCGATTTATACTGTTAATCGTGGAAGTGTTTATCAATTAACAAAATTGATTCAATTTCTTTTTCACCAAAAATTATAAATTATTTATTGTTTTATATAATATAATTAAACATATGCTATATTCTTTTTAAAAAGATAACTACATATGTATTAAAAGTATGGACCTAGGATCTAATCTTTTTTAGCTTCGTCCATCTACACCTATTTATAAATTTTTAAGGAACATGATATGACAGATACTTTAGCAAAATTACAAAATATTGTTGCACTTCAATTAGGTATCGAGGCAGACCAAGTTACACCTAGTTCTAATTTTACTAAAGAATTAGGAGCAGATTCTTTAGATGTTGTTGAATTAGTTATGGCATTTGAAGAAGCATTTGAAATCGATATTAATGATGAGGCGGCAGGTAACATTGCAACAGTTCAAGATGCTTTAGACTTCATTGAAGAAAACAAAGCATAAATCCGATCAATCTTAAAAATGGTTTAAATTTTTAAAAAAAAAGAATTTAAATCATTTAAAATTCCTGGGAATTCGTTAATCTAGTCTTTAAATCATGTCTTTAGTGTTGCAAAGAGTTCAAGAAATCTTAAGTTATCAATTTAGTCTGAATGAAACAGAGATTCAGCCAGAAACAAAGTTTGAAATAGAATTAGGAGCAGACTCTCGTGATCTTTTAGAAATTATGGCTGCTTTTGAAGTGACATTTGATATCGAAATTGCATATGAAGATGTTAGTGATATTATAACGGTCCAGGACGCTATAAATTATATTGAAAATAAAAAGAGAGCTAGAGATGAATTATATAAAAATCTATCTTAACTAGTAAAGAAAATTTTTTACTAAATTATAAATTTTAAATATTATTAAAAAGGTTGCTAATACTTAATAAGGTATGTTAAAGTAGAGATGTCTTCGTTTATTACTATTCGACTTTAAAAATGAGAATTTCGTCGGGATATAGCTCAGTTTGGTAGAGTACCTGCTTTGGGAGCAGGGTGTCGTAGGTTCAAATCCTACTATCCCGATAACATTAAATTTAAAGTAGAAAGTTTTAAATTGTTTGAAAATACGAATCAAAAGACTTTATTACTAAAATTAATAATTAAAAGGAAATAAATTCTAATGACGATGATTGAAGTTGATGCGTTAAGATCAGTAACCCAAATAATCTCAGCAACTGGGAGTAACGGTTACCTTGATATATTTAAACCAGACGGTGCTCCTTTTAATCCCCCTCTTGTTTACTTTTATACAGATCCTGTCGAAGGATTTTTTAACTTATTTGTAGTTGAATCGGGAGGAGCAAGTCCTATTTATTTACCAAATTGGTTATCGGAGCTAATTCAAGTAGGAGCAAACCAACAAGTCAGTATTATATTTCTAAGAGAAATTCAAGAATGGAGTTATGAATTATTAAAAATCTTTAAAACTTTATGTCAAATGCGAGCAGCTTTGTGGTGGTGGTTAATGTTTAATCCTTATCAACAACCATTTAATACCTTAAGAGTTTTAACAGAATGGTATTTAACCGCATTTACCGGAGTCTTTCCGGTTTTGATAGGAATTGATATAGGACCTACTGTGGGCTTAGCATTACTTGGAAATGCGGTTGATGTTTTAGGTCGACTTGTATTTACTATGCCTTATTTGCCAAGAGAAGGAGAGGCATTTTCTGTCAAAGATTTATCATTATTAGACAATGATAATTTATCGGAAATGTTAACGGAATTTGGTCGTGATGTTCGAATCTTTAGAAATCTCCCTGCTCTCTGGTATAAATACCCAATTCCTGATAGTCTTCGTGAAGATTGGTATATTAATAAACCTGAAGTAACCGAGCATCTAATAAAAAATTACTATAATTTAGGCATTGATTTTCTTCCTGATCGGATATTAAAAGAGCTTTATGAAAAAGTAAATCAAGAATCCTTAACAATGAGTTTCAGCAATATAGAGACGGTTTCTACAAATTTAATTTGTTGGGCGAATAATGTAATTTCAAATGGTTCGATTTATTTCAATACGTAAGGGATTTAACTATATATAGAATAGAATAGATATATCAATTTTATATTATAAATTTAATAGAAATTTTATAATTTTTAATTATTTTTCTTTTAAAAATTATAAAATAATTCAACATACGTTATGTCACATAATTAGGTTAACAAATTGTATCAAAGTTTTAAGTCAATTCTTAAAACAAGAATAAAAATTTAAGGAAATTTTAAGAGAGTTTGATCCTGGCTCAGGATGAACGCTGGCGGTATGCCTAACACATGCAAGTCGTACGGGAGTTTTTAACTCCAGTGGCGGACGGGTGAGTAACACGTGAGTATTTACCTTTAGGAGGGGGATAACAGTTGGAAACGGCTGCTAAAACCCCATATGCTTTAGAGTCAAATAGATTTATCTGCCTAAAGAAAAGCTCGCGGCTGATTAGCTAGTTGGTAAGGTAATGGCTTACCAAGGCGACGATCAGTATCTGGTTTGAGAGGACGATCAGACACACTGGAACTGAGACACGG
>Ga0208671_10000503_pt1 | contig 19617 bp, 15 predicted proteins | sample ColrivemetaGS759_FD_187606 | JGI IMG/M metagenome (GOLD analysis project Ga0208671, IMG submission 187606) | Estuarine microbial communities from the Columbia River estuary - Ebb tide ETM metaG S.759 (SPAdes) (version 2) | ecosystem: Environmental > Aquatic > Marine > Intertidal zone > Estuary ...
AAAAATGGCATTTGTTGCTGGTGGGAAAAAACAAACCGCTCCAGGACAACGATTAACAGATTTTGTGGAAGGTAGAATTTCCAAAGATTTAAACCCTACCTCCTATCAACCTGGGTTAAATTCAGCTCCACTTCATACTTTATTACCAAGTTTAATTGGCAACAGGTTAAGAACTGGTTTTAAAGCATTTGGGCAAAAAATGCATGGTTTTTATACCAATGAAGCTAATGTAATTGGTGTAGAATCACGAACATCATCACCTGTTAAAATTCCAAGAACTGAACAATTACAACACCCTGAAATTGAAGGATTATACCCTTGTGGCGAAGGTGGCGGTTATGCCGGTGGAATTATTTCTGCTGCTATGGATGGTGAACGTTGTGCTGAAGCAGCTACAAAAAACTTATAATTTTCTAAAACAAAAACACCAAATATCCTGATTATTAATAATTTAGGATTAAACCAACATATTCAAACAATTAGCATACCTTTGCCGCCAATTAAAATTAATACATGACATTTCAAGATTTAGAATTAATAGAACCTTTACAAAAGGCAATAAAATTGAAAGGATATACACATCCATCACCAATTCAAGAACAAGCAATTCCAATTTTACTAAATAATCAAGATTTATTAGGTTGTGCGCAAACTGGAACAGGAAAAACAGCAGCATTTGCATTACCTATTTTACAACAACTATTTTTAAATAAGCAACAACATAATAAATACAGAAAAATAAAAGCCCTTATAATTACTCCCACAAGAGAATTAGCAATACAAATAGGTGATAGTTTTACTGAATACGGAAAATATACAGGTTTAAAAAATACTGTGATTTTTGGAGGAGTTAAACAACTTGCACAAACTCAACAACTAAAAAACGGTATTGATATTTTAGTGGCAACTCCAGGTCGTTTATTAGACCTAATGAGTCAAGGATATATATCATTAAAAGATATAGAATATTTTGTATTAGATGAAGCTGACCATATGCTGGATATGGGCTTTATCCACGATATTAAAAAAATTGTAAAGAAATTACCTCTTCAACGGCAATCACTTTTTTTCTCTGCAACCATGCCTCCAGAAATTATTGAATTATCAAGAGCAATTGTTGGGAATCCTCAAAAAATCACCATTAAACCTGAACAGGCAACCGCTGAAAAAGTTGAACAAGCCGTGTTTTTTGTAGAAAAAGCTAACAAATCAAAATTATTATTGCATTTATTAGAAAACAATGAGCCTCAATCTACATTGGTTTTTTCAAGAACAAAACATGGAGCTGATAAAATTGTAAAATTTTTAGCAAAATCTTCTATAAAAGCAGAAGCTATCCACGGAAACAAATCGCAAGGAGCAAGACAACGAGCTTTAGGGAATTTTAAAAGTAGTGACACTTATGTACTTGTTGCAACTGACATTGCAGCTAGAGGAATTGATGTTGATGATTTGGCTTTGGTTGTAAATTATGATTTACCTAACATTCCTGAAACTTATGTGCATAGAATTGGAAGAACTGGTAGGGCAAAAGCAAGTGGTATTGCCTTATCTTTTTGTGCAACGGAAGAACGTCCATTTTTAAAAGATATTCAAAAATTAATTGGTCAAACTGTTGAAGTTATAGATCATCCTTATAAAGAAGATGGAGCTACGAACCCAACTGAAAAACCTGTGCATACGGCTCACAAACCTTCAAAAAATGCTAGAAAAAAATCTGCACGAAGAAAAAGTAACAATTTTAAAAGATCTCCAAAAAACAATCAACAAAAATAAATACGAGTTTCATTTTAAAGAGATAGTTTAAAAATTAAACTTTCGTCAACCTGAACTTGTTTCAGGTTCTTATAATGAGATTCTAAATTAAGTTTAGAATGACGGGCTCGGTTTTAAACTATCTCTTTTTTGTAATTAAATTAAGCTGATTAAATTCTCTAAAAGCTCTCATTTTTAATGATATAGCTGCAAAAATAAAATATATTCCAGTTAGTATCCATAAATGATTCCATTCATTAATTACTTCTAAAAAAGAGGCTTCCATTTGTGTTAATCTTACAAAACCATTAATTCCTGGTGAAGAAGGAATAATCTTAGAAATTAATTGGTAAAATGTTGAAAATCCTTCCACAGGAAACGATAAACCGCTTAACATTAAGGAAGGAATTGAAAGCAATACTAAAAAAACAATAGAATCTTCTCTTCTTTTAAATAATGAACTAATTGTAATCCCTAAAAACACTACGGAAAATACATAGGGAATTATAAATACGTAAATTAAAAATAAAGAGGATCTAACGGGAATTGAAAATAATGTATAAACTATTCCCACTTGAATAGGAATAATTACCATAAAAATTGCGGTGTACAAAGAAGCTTTTGCCAACAAAACTGGGATTGTTCCTCCTTTATGTAATAACCTTGGAAAATTTGTATGTGTAGTTACTTTTTCTCTTCGAGACCCACTTAAAATACCAATTCCCATTAACAACACTAATTGAACTATTAATGCAGTTAGCATTGGTATCATATATGTTGCATAACCAGCAGTAGTATTAAATAAACTTGTAGAAATTGCTTGTATTGGAGAGTAATTTTGTTGGGCTTTAGCAACCGAAACACCTTTAGCCATTTCTTTTTTAATAAAAATACCTGCACTATAATAACCATTAATCGTAGATACATCTCCTAAAATTCTTTTATAAAAAACCATATTAGAGGCATCTGAAAAAGTAGTAATCGCAATTTGTTTACCACTTCTAATATTTTTCTCAAAATTCTTTGGAATTATAATAATTCCTTGTACTTTTTTTGAATAATAGTCTCTTTTTGCTTCTTGTAAATCTGTGTATGTTGAAATTGCTTTTGTTCCTTCAGTAGCATCTAACATTGCAATATAATCTCTACTCATTTTTGTGGCATCCTGATTTACAATTGCCACTGGAACTTCTTTAACTACTTGATTTGAATATATATACGTGTAAACAACTAAAATAATAATAGCTACTGAAAGAAACGTACTTATAACAGCTTTATCTGATTTAATGGATTTCCATTCTGTTGAAAATGTATTCCAAAAAGAGATTTTTGCTTTATAATATAATTTAAATAAATTCTTCATTATTAAATACTATGATTGAACACTCCTTTTGAAAACAATCTTTTTAATTTAAGCCAACCTAATGAAATAGGCACAATACTTAGAACCACTAAAATAATGATTGATTTTAAAGAATAAAATATTGGAAATCCACGTTGTGATTGATCTAATAGTAACTCAAAAAAATGTGTAAATGGAAAAATTTGACTTAACCACTGTAATACTTTAGGCATTCCAAAAATAGGGAATGTTATTCCTGAAAATGATAAACTAACTGCTGCAAAACCTGATCCAATTGTAAGCGCTTCTCTAAAACTATTACTTACAGCAATAAAAAATAATGCGAACGACTGATTTGCAATAATTAACAACAATAATCCAATTAATACAGCTAATTTATTTCCAAAAAAAGGAAAATCTTGCCATACATACATACTGAAAAGCATTATTATTCCAACTAGTAAAAACCAAACTGTATAGGGCAATACTTTTCCTAAAATTATAGCAGAAAGATTACCATCAGTAATATTTAACAATTTATTTCCTTTGCTATATTTTAAATCTGCTCCAAAACAATAAATGGTTGTTAGCATTACAAATATTTGAAAAAACATTGCCAAAAACCCAGTATTTAAATAGTACGAATAATTTGTATATGGATTTGATAGCACGTGGTTATTAGAAACAATTGGCTGATAATTAACCATTGCTTGTTGATTTGAAACTCCTTGTTTACGCTGTTTTTCAATATTTACCCCAGCAGAAATGGTTCCAATTACTTTTCTAAAAGCTTTATATTCTAATCCACCCGGCAATAATAAGTTACTATTATATTGATTTATAATACTAACTTGTTTCCCACTTTTTAAATCGGATTCAAAATTTTGTGGAATTGTAATAATACCATACACTTTTCCCAATCGTACTAATTCCTCTCCTTTTTGCTGATTTAATGGAAAATAACCAACTTCAATTTCAGGTGCTGCATCCAACTGAGCAATCACATTTCTTGAAATTGCAGAATGGTCTAAATCTACAACAGCAATAGGTAAATTACGAGCCACACCATCACTTAATAGTGTGTTAAAAAACAATATTGAAACAAATGGAAGTACAATTGCAAAAATAAAAGTAGACTTGCTATTAAATAACAGGGCTATTTCTCTTTTTGCAATTCGTAAAGATGGTTTCATTTTACTCATTAAATTGAGAATAATCAATTAAAATACTCATTCCTGGTCTTAAATCAACTTCTTCAGAAACTGGTACTGCTTTAATTTCAAAAGTTCTTACATCAAAATCTCCAGTTGCTTTTGTAGCATTCCAAGTTGCATAATCACCTAAAGCAGCAACATAATAAATTTTAAATTTTACCTTTTTATTATTCATAGCTGGAATTGTTGCTTCAAAAACATCACCTTTTTTAAAGGTAGAAAGACTTGTTTCCTTAATATTTAAAATAGCATAACTATTTGCCAAATCTACCAAATGAACTACAGGATATCCAGCTCCAATTAATTCGCCTTCTTCAGGTAAAAAATTAAGAACTTCAGCATCTATTGGTGAAACGATATTGCGTTCATTTTTATAACCTTCTAATTCAGATAAAGCGCCATCAGCTTGTTTTACTAAGGCAGTTGCAGCTTCAATATCTTCGTTTCTTGCGCCTTTCATGGCCATTTGATATACACTTAAAGCAGCTTCCTGATCTTTTAAAGCAACTTCTTTTTTTGCAAAAATTTCATCGCGTTGTTGTTCAGATATTACACCATCTTTAAATAAATTTTCCATACGTGCATACGTCTTTTTCATAACATTAGCAGCAGCGGTTGCTTTTTCATACACACTTTTTGCACCTCTAATCTCCTCTACTCTTGCTCCATTAGTTGCTTTATTTTTTTGAGCATTTGCAGCATCTCTTAAAGCCAATGCTTGTTGCTCTTTTGCCATAATTTCAGGACTTACAAGTGTTGCCAATAATTGTCCTTTTTTAACGCTTTCTCCTTCTTTAACTTCAAAAGAATTTATACGCGTTGGTATTTTAGCAGACAAATAAATTTCTTTAGCTTCAATTCTACCTTGTAAAACAAGGCTTTTAGGCTTTGATATTAACCAAACACCTGATAATACTAAAATTGTAATTATTACAATACTAATTAATGATTTTATAAATTTTGGATTTCTCATTTTTAATTTAATTTTGATTTAAGAAAGATGCTGTTTTCCCTGTAAGTACCATTAGCTCCCCATAAGCAACGTTGTACTCGTACAAGGCTTTTATTTTATGTAATTGTATTTCAGATAATTTCAACGTTGCGTCTACCACTTCTAAAGAAGTTCCTGTGCCTTCTTCAAAAGCACGTGTACGCATAAATTTTAATTTTTTGGCAAATAGTTCATCTGCATTTAAACTTTCATATTGTTCCAATTCTTTTTGCATAGTATTGTACAACTTTTCTGTATAGGTGGTTAAATTTAACCGCGCTTGTTTATCAAATTCTTCAACTTGCTGAATTTTATATTTTGAAGCGTTTATTTTATGCTCTCTTTGAAAACCATTAAACAATTCCCATTCAACACCTACTCCAACAAACCATTTTGTATCAACTAAAGGTAAATTATCTTTCCAAAGTACATACTTTCCCATAACACCTACTTTAGGAAAATAATCACTGTTTTCAACCTTTACACCAACTTCTGCCAGTTCATGGTTTTTTTCAATAGTTTTTAACTGTTGATTTTCATTTAACATATCGTCTTGAAATTCTTTTAATGGCTTTACTATTGTTGGCTCATTAAATTTACTTGAAAAACCTTCAATAGTAGTTATTCCAATTAAATTTTGAACAGCTGTAGTTGCTAAATCCACATCTTTTTTAGCCGCTAACAATTCTCTATTAGCATTTGACAAGGCTACTTTTGCATTTAATGTTTCTACCTCTGGAATTAAACCATTTTCAAAAAACTTAGTTGCTTGGTTGTTATGTAATAAAATTACATCGTACACTTCTTTTCGTAATTGAACAGCTTCTTTTGCTAATTTCAATTTAAAAAAGTAGTTAATTAAATTTATAGTTAATTCATCTTCTTTAACTTTATGATGTATTTCTGATAAATCTAACTTAATTTCAGATGCTTTATTTGCCGCGTTAATTTTTCCTCCAGCAAAAATTGGCATAGATACATTTGCGGTTGCAAATCCTAAGTTTTTTTCTTGTAGTGTTAGGTTCCAATCACCTAAAACTGATGCTGGATCAGGAATACTTAATAAACCTCCAATCATATTTCTTTGGTTGTTTAAATCTACAGCAATATCTTCATCCAAATGCAAATAAGTTCCTGAAAGACTTACAGTTGGTAATCGCAAACCCTTTGTTGCTTTATGCTCTTCTTCCATCGCTTTTACTTCAAAATTTGACGCTTTTGCTTCTCCATTTTTAGATAACATTACGTCATATGCCTGTTTTAAAGTTAGTTCTTGTGCATTTGTAAATGTTGTTATAAGTACTAAAAGAAAGAGTAATTTTAGTTTTATTTTACTCAATTTCATTGATTTAAAATTTGTAATCGGTTTCATTTATTTCAAAATTTTTAAAATATTATCTGCTAAACTTTTTACATCGTTTATGGTAACCTCTAGTTCACCAAATATATTTTTTCGGGTAAAGTTTATATAGTCTACTACATAAATTAATATGTGATAATGCAACTGATATACAGTTGTACTAGACGAAATTTCACCAGAAATAACTCCAATATTTTTAATTTTATCCATTAATTCAGCGCTTCTATATTTTACATCATTAGAGGCTGCAAAATTTTCATTATGAAGCAATTGGTAAAAGAATTTAGAAGCAATTGGTTCATTTAAAAAGTAAATCACCCTATTTTGAATGAACGATTCAATTAACGGCCTTATAGTTGTCTGATTTAGCGCTAATAGAAACTCCAACTCTTTATATAAAGAGTTTACTTTATCATAATATAGTTCATTAATTAAATCTTGTTTTCCTTTGTAAGTTCTATACAAATAACCTCCACTAACTCCAGCATTTTTTGCAATCATTGCTATTGTAGTGTCCTCAATTCCATTCTCAACAATTGTTTGCATGGTTGCTTCTTTAATTCTGGCTATTTTATCTTCATCTATTTTTCTGGCCATTGTTCTGTATTTTGATTCGGCAAATTTATGAATAAATATTCATTCATTTATTATTTAACTAAAATATTTTAAAATAATTTCAAGTCAAGATTTAAAATATTTACATTTACAATATGAATCTACCTTATATTGATAGCGAAGAATTTAAAGGAATAAACTATACCATAATTCCTTTTATAAAAGGAGATTATGACAATTGCCACTTTATTAATTGCAATTTTTCAGAAATTGATTTATCTAATATTCAGTTTGTTGAGTGTCATTTCTTAAATTGTAACTTTAGCTTATCTAAAATAAAAAATACAGCTTTAAAAAATGTATATTTTGAAAAATGTAAAATGATTGGCCTTAATTTTAGTGAATGTGATCCCTTTTTATTAGAATTAAAATTTACCGAATGTCAATTAAATTTAGCTTCATTTTATAAGTTGAAGTTAAAAAATACCAATTTCATAAATTGCAAGTTAAATGAAACTGATTTTGTTGAAACAGATTTAACGAATGCAATATTTGATACTTGTGATTTTAAACTAGCTATTTTTGAAAAAACGCTTTTGGTAAAAGCCGATTTCAGTACTTCGCACCACTACTCTATTGATCCAGAAATTAACAATATTAAAAAGGCTAAATTTTCAAAAGATGGCTTAGCTGGTTTATTAGAAAAATACCAACTTATACTTGAATAATTAGAGTTCTAAAACTAACTCATCATACGCTAAAAAAACATTTTTCGGCAATGTTTTTACAACTTCTGAATGAAAACCTAAATGGTGACTAATATGTGTTAAATATGCTTTTTTTGGTTGTAATTCTTCAATCAATATTAAAGCTTCCTCTAAATTTAAATGTGAATGATGCGACTTATACCTAATTGCATTAATAATTAAAATATCTAAATTTTTGAGTTTATCCTTTTCTATATTGTCAATAGTTTTAACATCTGTTAAATAAGCTACATTATGAAATCTATAACCAAAAATTTTCAATAGTCCATGATTTACTTCAATAGGTAAAAAAGTCAAATTTTGTAGTTTAAACTCCTTATTTTTAATAATATTTTGCTGAACACTTGGTGCTCCAGGGTATTTATTTTTATCGTTAAAAATATACTCAAATCTGTACGATAAATCATCCATAACTCTTTTTTGCGCATAAATTGGAACACTTCCTATTTGAAAACTAAAAGGGCGTAAATCATCTAAACCTGAAACGTGATCTGCGTGTTCATGTGTAAACAATACACCGTTTATTTTGGTAACATTTGCACGTAACATTTGATATCTAAAATCGGGTCCACAATCAATAACATATACATAATCATTCCATTCAATTAAAATAGAAACCCTCAATCTTTTATCTCTTTTATCATCAGACAAACAAACTGGGTGTGTGCTTCCTATAACTGGAATCCCTTGTGAAGTGCCAGTACCTAAAAATGTAATTTTCAAATTTTTATTTTTTATAAAAATACAGCTAATCTTTAGAATATCAATAATAGAAAATAGTTAGTGCCTTTTTAATTTTAAATAAATAACTTAAATTAGAAAAGTGTTATTTTTTTTTCATAATTGTAATAATCATTACATAAACGCTTTATTTGCTTTTTAAAAGCCTTGATATTAGCTAATGTGATTTATATCAACCTTTTTTTAAGGTTAAAAATTTACTTTTAAAAAGTTAAAACAATACATAAATAAGTGAATGATTTAAATTTTATTTAATTGTAAAACCATAAATTAACTTAATAAAGTTAATTTTATTTTTTTTAAAAATAGTACATTCGTTTTTTGAAATAAAAAAATTAAAATAGTTTAAAGTGTAAAATATAAGTAAATGAAAATAGGCATATTAAAAGAGACCCAAAAAGGAGAAAGAAGAGTTTCAATTTCACCTAATATAGCTAAACAACTTATTGATCTTGGATTTGAAGTCTTTATGGAAGAAGATGCTGGATTTGCATCATCATATAAAAATTCCGATTATGAAAAAGTAGGTGTTAAAGTTAATGTTAAAGAAGTTGTTTACAAAGAGGCTAAAATTTTAATAAAAATTAATCCTTTTGATGAAGATGATTTGAAACTTGTTGATAAATCTCATATTTTAATGAGTCAATTATTTCATAAATCAAATTCAGAACTATTGAATGCTATTGCTGCAAAAGGAGCTACTGCTTTTTCAATGGATGCAATGCCACGTATCTCAAGAGCTCAAGACATGGATGTTTTAAGTTCTCAAAGTAACTTGGCTGGTTATAAAGCCGTTATTTTAGGAGCTTATGAAATGACTAAAATATTTCCATTAATGATGACTGCTGCAGGAACAATTACTCCTTCAAAAGTGTTAATTTATGGTGTAGGAGTTGCTGGTTTACAAGCTATTGCAACAGCTAAAAGATTGGGTGCTGTGGTATATGCTACAGATATTAGAATGGAAACAAAAGAGCAAGCTGAATCTTTAGGAGGAAAATTTATTTCTGTAGATAATACTGGTGAAAAATCTGAAGGTGGTTATGCTAAAGAAGCCTCTGAAGACTATGCTCGCAGACAAAAAGAAGCTGTAAACAAATCTTTATTTGATGCAGATTTGGTTATAACAACAGCAATGGTTCCAGGTAGAAAATCACCTGTTTTAATTTCAGAAGAACAAGTAAAACAAATGAAAAATGGTGCTGTTATAATTGATTTGGCTGCTGCACAAGGTGGAAATTGTGAAATTAGTGAAATGAACAAAACGGTCATTAAACATGGTGTTAAAATTATAGGAACTACCATTGCACCTGAAAGCGTATCTACAAATGCTAGTGATTTATATGCCAAAAACATGTATAATTTCTTAAAACATTTAACGGATGATAAAAATGAATTTAAATGGGAATTGGAAGAAGAAATTACCGACGAAACTTTAATTGTTCATCAAGGAAAAATTAGAAAAAACTAAAACTGAATAGATTATGAATGAAATATTAGAATTTTTAAATGAAAATCTAGAGCTTATATACATCCTTATTTTTGCGATTTTTATAGGCGTAGAATTAATTAAAAATGTTCCATCTGTATTACATACCCCATTAATGTCTGGTGCAAATGCTTTAAGTGGAGTGGTAATTGTTGGAGCTATACTAGTAATGCTTGAAGCAAAAACAACCTTATCCTTAATCCTAGGATTTGTTGCTGTAGTATTAGGAATTATAAACGTAGTTGGTGGATTTGCTGTAACCGACCGCATGTTACAAATGTTTAAAAAGAGAAAATAATGAGTATAATATTAAGTATTATTTATTTAATTTCAACCGTAACATTTGTTATTGGTTTAAAATTGTTAGGACACCCTGCGACTGCAAAGAAAGGGAATTTAATTGCTGCTGGGGGTATGATATTGGCTATTTTTGGTACATTATTTTTACACAATATTGAAAATGTACCCGTAACAAATTATATTTTAATTGGGGCAGCTCTTTTGCTTGGAACTATTTTAGGATGGATTATAGCTATGAAAGTAGCTATGACAAAAATGCCTGAATTAGTATCTTTATTTAATGGTTTTGGTGGTGGTAGTGCTTTACTTATTGGATTAATTGAATTCAATAAGAATGTAGGTTTAGACCCTGCTTTAAAACCTTCTATAGCCATAACAACTACCATTTTATCTGCAATTGTTATTGGTAGTATCACTCTTACTGGAAGTTTAGTTGCTTGGGCAAAACTAAATGGTTCTATGAAAGATCTTAGATTACCAAAATACAACTTAATCAATAATATGTTTTTTATAGTACTTATTGCCTTTTCAGCATACATAGTAATATTTAATACAGATAGTTTTATATTAGTATATACTCTTTTAATTGCCTCTTTAATTTATGGATACTTATTTGTTGCACCAATTGGAGGTGCTGATATGCCTGTAGTAATTTCATTATTAAACTCTTTAACAGGTATTGCGGCAGCTATCACTGGTATTCTTTATGGAAATATGGTAATGTTAGTTGGTGGTATTTTAGTTGGATCAGCGGGGTTAATTTTAACATTTGTAATGTGTAACGCTATGAACCGTTCATTATCAAATGTTATTTTTGGTGCTTTTGGAGGTGATGCTGCAGTTGCAGGTGCCACAGGTAAAACTGGCGGGACAATTAAAAAAACAACAGCAAGTGATTCTGCTGTATTATTAAATTATGCAAACAAGGTAGTAATTGTACCTGGATATGGTTTAGCTGTAGCTCAGGCGCAACACATAATTCATGAACTTGAATTATTGCTAACTGAAAAAGGAGTTGATGTTTCTTATGCAATTCATCCTGTTGCGGGTCGTATGCCAGGCCATATGAACGTATTATTGGCTGAAAGTAATGTAGATTACGATAAATTAATTGAAATGGACAATATCAATCCTCAATTTCCAAATACAGATGTGGTTTTAGTTGTAGGTGCAAATGATGTTGTAAATCCTGCGGCTCATAACGATCCATCAAGTCCAATTTATGGAATGCCAATTCTTGATGTTGAAAACGCTAAACATATTATTGTTAACAAACGTAGTATGAATGTAGGTTATGCTGGTATTGAAAATGAATTATTTTTCAACCAAAAAACTTCTATGCTTTTCGGTGATGCCAAATCTGCTTTAACAGAATTGGTAAGCGAATTAAAAAACATGTAATAAATAACTTTAAATTTATTTAAAAAGGGTAAACAAATTGTTTACCCTTTTTATTTATTAATAATTAAGAGACTGTAAAGCACATTTTTTATTAATTTTACTGCAACTAAAAAAATTATAATGACCCTAAATTTAAAAGGTGATACGTATATTAATGAAGTTCCTTCTAGTAAAGACAAAGCATTAAAGATTAATTTAAATAAATTTATCTACGGGACTTTTGCTGAAATTGGTGCTGGACAAGAAACTGTTCGTCATTTTTTTAGAGCAGGAGGCGCTTCTGGAACCATTGCAAAAGCAATGAGTGCTTATGATAAAGATTTTTCTGATGCTGTTTATGGCGGTGAAGAAGACGGTAGATATGTAACAGAAGATAGATTAAAAAAAATGCTTACTTATGAAATTCAATTAACCGAAGATAGATTAATTAGAAAAAATCATCCCGGTAAAATTTTCTTTTCATATGCCAATACAGTAACAACAATAGATTTCGCGAAAAATTTTAAAGGCCATGGTTGGGTTGGAATTAAATTTCAATTAGATCCTTTAGAAGCCTACAGTGAAATAATTTTACATCTTCGATTTAAAGAAACTGATGCAAAACTACAACAAGAAACTCTTGGTATTTTAGGTGTTAACCTAATTTATGGGGCTTATTATTTAAATGATAAACCTAAAGAGCTCCTAAAATCATTATATGATAATTTACATCAAATACAGCTTGAAATTGATATGATTAATTTCTCGGGGCCAAGATTTTCATATATTGATAATAGACTAATGAGTTTATTATTAGTGAAAAACGGAATGACAAATGCTGTTATGTTTGGACCAGACGGAAATAACTTATTACCAGCACAACAATTATACAAAGCTAATATTTTAGCACTAAGAGGAAGTTTTAGGCCAGTAACAAAAGTTAACATGGACATGTTTAAATTGGCTGAAGAATTATTTTTAAATGAAAAAAAAGTTTCAAAACAAAATACCAAGATAATTTTTGAAATAACGTTAGCAAACCTTAGTTCCGAAGGAAAAATTAATGAAAGAGATTTTTTAGAAAGAGCTGAACTACTGTGTTCATTAGGTCAAAACGTAATGATTACTAATTTCCAAGAATATTATAAATTAGTTGAATATTTCTCTGAATTCACCAAAGCTAGAATTGGATTAGCTATGGGAGTTTCTAGTTTTATTCAAATTTTTGATGAAAAATATTATAGAAATTTAAGTGGTGGAATATTAGAAGCTTTTGGTAAATTATTCTTTAAAGATTTAAAAGTATACTTATATCCTTTAAAAGATCAACGTTCTGGAGAAATTAGAACTAGTGAAAATTTAAAAGTGCATCCAAGAATGAAAGAATTATACAAATTCTTTAAATATAACGGTAAAGTTGTTGATATTAAAGACTATAACCCTGATATTTTAGATGTATTCTCAAAAACCATTTTGGATATGATAGCTAATGGAGAAACAGGTTGGGAAGAAATGCTTCCAAAAGGAATTGCTGAAATAATTATAAAAGAAAGATTGTTTGGGTACACAAAAAGAAAATTTACTAAATTGAAATAATATCAATTTGTTTTAACTCTTCACTTATTTTATTCCTTATAAACTTATAGATATAGCTAAAAGTTCACATTTTAAATATTTTCTTGAACTTTAATAAACTAAAAAGACACCAGAAACAAAGTTCTCTGGTGTCTTTAAATTTATAAGTATTATTTTCTAATTGCTATTTAAATTCTGCAAAGAAATCATTTCCTTTATCATCTACCAATAAGAAAGCTGGAAAGTCTTCAATTTTAATCTTACGCACCGCTTCCATTCCTAATTCTGGAAAATCAACAACTTCAACAGATTTAATACTATTCTTTGCTAAAATTGCTGCTGGTCCACCAATAGAACCAAGGTAAAATCCACCATTAGCTTTACAAGCATCCGTAACTTGTTGCGTACGGTTTCCTTTTGCTACCATAACCATACTACCACCAGCTTTTTGAAAAGCATCTACATATGGATCCATACGGCCAGCTGTTGTAGGTCCAAAACTACCAGAAGCCATTCCTTTAGGTGTTTTTGCTGGGCCTGCGTAATATACTGGATGATCCTTAAAATATTGAGGCATGTCCTCTCCATTGGCAAGCATCTCACTAATTCTTGCGTGTGCCATATCACGAGCAACAATTAATGTTCCTCTTAAATTAAAACGTGTTTTAACAGGATATTTTGAAAGTTCCTCACGAATTTTATCCATTGGTTGATCTAAATCTAACTCAATAGCATCTTTTAAGTGTGGTGCTTCTTTTGGTAAAAATTGTTTTGGATTCTTTTCTAATTCTTCAAGAAAAATACCTTCTTCAGTAATTTTACCTTTTACATTACGATCTGCACTACAACTAACCCCTAAACCTACAGGACAGGATGCTGCGTGGCGAGGTAAACGAATAACTCGCACATCGTGTACAAAATATTTGCCACCAAACTGAGCTCCTACTCCACTTTCTTGGCAAATTTTTGTTATTTTTTCTTCCCACTCAAGATCTCGAAAAGCTTGTCCACCATCATTCCCTTCTGTTGGTAAATGATCTAAATAACCCGCAGATGCTTTTTTTACAGTTGCCAAATTAGACTCAGCAGAAGTACCACCTACAACAAATGCTAAATGGTAAGGAGGGCATGCTGAAGTTCCTAAATCCATAATATGTTTTTTAACAAAATTGGTTAAGTTTTCTTCCGTCAACAAAGATTTTGTCATTTGATATAAATATGTTTTATTACCAGATCCTCCTCCTTTTGTTATAAATAAAAATTCATATGTATTTCCTGTTTCAGCATAAATATCAATCTGTGCAGGAAGGTTACTTCCTGAATTTTTTTCTTCTAACATTGTTTGAGGAACAATTTGAGAAAAACGAAGATTATCAGTTTGGTATGTGTTAAATACTCCTTTTGAAATAAATTCAGCATCATTTACACCAGTGTACACATCTTCCCCTTTCTTAGCTACACAAATTGCTGTTCCTGTGTCTTGACATGTTGGCAATTCACCAGATGCTGCTACCATTTGATTTAACAACATAGTATAAGCAACAAAGCGGTCGTTATCAGTAGCTTCTGGATCTTTAAGAATAGTCTCTAATTTTTTTAAGTGAGAAGCACGCAAGTAAAATGACACATCATGGAATGCTACTTGTGAAAGTAATTCAAGACCTTCTGGTGCTACTTTTAAAATTTTTCGTCCATCAAATTCTACTATAGAAACGTGGTCTTTAGTTAATAAACGATATTTTGTTGTATCCTTAGTAAGAGGAAAAGGCTTTTGGTATTTAAATTCAGACATCTTATATAATTTTATAGTAACTTAATTTTATCTCTTGCAAATATACAATGGAAGAAGAAAATAGTTGTTAGAAAAAAGGTTTATTTATCCTTTAAATTTATAAAAAAATAAAGAATGTTATGAGTTTCTGAATCAATTACTAGTTAGGTTTTTTATATTTAAATAAACTATATTTAATGAAAATTCGTTTTTTAGTTAAATTTTATTTAGATAAAAAAATACACAATTAATAAAGACACTAAAATGAAATATAGAATAGAAAAAGACACAATGGGAAAAGTTAAAGTTCTTGCTGATAAATATTGGGGAGCACAAACAGAAAGATCAAGAAATAACTTTAAAATTGGTCCAGCAGGATCAATGCCTTTGGAGATTGTTTACGGTTTTGCCTACCTTAAAAAGGCTGCTGCGCACACCAACTATGATTTGGGAGTTTTACCAAAAGAAAAAAGAGATTTAATTTCTCTAGTTTGCGAAGAAATTTTAGATGGAAAATTAGATGACCAATTTCCATTAGTTATTTGGCAAACTGGATCAGGAACTCAAAGCAATATGAATGTAAATGAAGTAATTGCAAACAGAGCTCATGAAATTGATGGAAAAATAATTGGTGAAGGTAATCCTACCATTAAGGCAAATGATGATGTAAACAAATCGCAGTCAAGTAACGATACGTACCCAACTGGAATGCACATTGCCTGTTATAAAATGGTTGCTGATGTTACCATTCCTGGAGTTGAGAAATTAAGAGATACTCTTAAAGCAAAATCTATTGAATTTGATGCTGTTATTAAAATTGGTAGAACACATTTAATGGACGCTACTCCACTAACTTTAGGGCAAGAATTCTCTGGTTATGTTTCTCAATTAAATCACGGTTTAAAAGCTTTAAAAAATACACTTCCGCATTTAGCTGAATTAGCTTTAGGTGGCACTGTTGTAGGAACAGGATTAAATACACCAGCAGGGTATGATGTATTGGTTGCTCAAAAAATAGCAGAATTTACTGGATTGCCTTTTATTACTGCTAAAAATAAATTTGAAGCTTTAGCTTCACATGATGCAATTGTTGAAACTCATGGTGCTTTAAAACAATTAGCAGTTTCGTTAAATAAAATTGCTAATGACATAAGAATGATGGCTTCTGGACCACGTTCTGGAATTGGTGAATTAATGATTCCTGAAAATGAACCAGGGAGTTCTATTATGCCCGGAAAAGTAAATCCAACACAATCTGAAGCACTAACTATGGTTTGCGCGCAGGTAATGGGGAATGATGTAGCAATTACTATAGGTGGTACACAAGGTCATTATGAGCTAAATGTTTTCAAACCTTTAATGGCTGCTAATTTTTTACAATCGGCTCGTTTAATTGGTGATGCTTGTGTTAGTTTTGAAGAAAATTGTGCTGTTGGTATTCAACCTAATTACACAAGAATAAAAGAATTATTGAATAATTCATTAATGCTGGTTACTGCGTTAAATACTAAAATAGGCTATTACAAAGCTGCTGAAATTGCAAATAATGCACACAAAAATGGAACTACTCTTAAAGAAGAAGCAGTTCGTTTAGGGTATGTTACACCTGAAGAATATGACAAATGGGTAAAACCTGAAGATATGATTGGTTCTTTAAAATAAGAATATTATATAAAACAAAAAAGCATTGAATTTCTCCAATGCTTTTTTTATAATTTTAATTTTTTACTAATTCAATAATTGAAAAGATTGAATAGCAATTTCTAACTCTTCATTAGTAGGTATAATTAATACTTTTACTTTTGAATTTTTTGAATGAATCTCAGTTATCTTTCTTGCTTTAATATCATTCTTTTCTTCATCAATTTCAATTCCAAAAAATTCCATGCTTTCACAAACCATTTTTCTAAGAACTATTGAATTTTCACCAACACCTGCAGTAAATATAATTGCATCAACTCCATTTAAATTTGCAATGTAACCTCCTAAATAATGTTTAATTCTGTATGCACTCATATTTAAAGCTAACTGGCACTTTTCATCACCTTTTTCAGCTTCAGCCTCAATATCTCTATAATCAGATAAACAACCTGTTAAACCAATCATACCACTTTCTTTTTGCAGCATATTGTTAACATCATTTAAGTCATACCCTAAATTATTCACTAGGTAAAAAATGATTGAATTATCAACCGAACCACTTCTACTTCCCATAATCAAACCTTCATTTGGACCAAATCCTAAAGAAGTATCAACACTTTCTCCATTTTTTACAGCAGTCATACTACAACCTCCGCCTAAATGAATTGTAATCATTTTTTTACTATTATCTTCACCTAAATGAATACGCGCTTTTTCAGCAACATATTTATGGCTTGTTCCATGAAAACCAAATTTACGAATGTTATGTTCATCTAAAAATTTATTTGGAATTGCATATTTATATGCTTCAACTGGCATTGTTTGATGAAATGCTGTATCAAAAACTGCAATTTGTTTTGCTTCAGGAAAGATAGTTTCTGCAACTACTATTCCTTCATAATTTGCAGGATTATGTTGAGGTGCTAATGTAAATAATTCTTTTATTTTTGCTTTTACTTTTTCATCTACAACTACTGTATTTGAAAATTCACTCCCACCATGTACTACTCTATGTCCAACTGCAACAATTTCAGAAGTAGATTTAATTACTCCTGATTCCTCATCCAATAATAATTTTACTACTTTTTCTAAACCTTCTTTATGGTTAGTTATCATACATACCCTATCAATTTTATGATCTTTCGATTTGTAATGTATTTCTGGGTTTGTTAACCCAATTCTTTCTACTAAACCTGAACAAATTACTTCTTCCTGAGGCATATTAAATAATTGATATTTAATGGAAGAACTACCTGAATTAATTATTAAAATTTTCATATACTTAATCTCTATTTTTTAGCTGTAACATCTGTAGCTCGCTATTAATTATTGAATAGCTAATCAAAATTTGTACAGCTTGTTTCATTATAAACCTTGAGCTTGAATTGCAGTTAATATAACTGTGTTAAAAATATCATCAATTGTACAACCTCTACTTAAATCGTTTACTGGCTTATTTAAACCTTGTAGCATTGGACCGATTGCTAAAGCCCCTGTTTCTCTTTGAACTGCTTTATATGTATTGTTTCCTGTATTTAAATCAGGAAAAATTAACACATTTGCCTGACCTGCAACTTCAGAATTAGGCATTTTGCTTTTTCCTATGGTAGCATCTACTGCTGCGTCATATTGTATTGGTCCTTCAATTTTTAAATCTGGACGCTTTTCTTTTACTATTTCAGTTGCTCTTCTAACAATATCAACATCTTCTCCTTTACCTGATGATCCTGAAGAATATGAAAGCATCGCTATTTTTGGTTCAATACCAAAATTAATACTTGATTCTGCCGAAGAAATTGCAATTTCAGCTAACTGTTCAGCAGTTGGATTTGGATTAATTGCACAATCTCCGAAAACAGAAACTCTATCATCCAAACACATAAAAAATATTGAAGACACTACAGAAACTCCTGGTTTCGTTTTTACAAACTGCAATGCAGGTTTAATTGTATGTTGAGTTGTATGTGCTGCCCCTGAAACCATTCCATCTGCTAGACCTTTATACACCATCATAGTTCCAAAATAGGAAACATCAGTCATTAAATCTTCTGAAATTTCCAGAGTTACTCCTTTATTTTTTCTAAGTTCATAAAAAGTTGTTACAAAATCATTAAAATATTTAGAATCTAATGGGTTAATTATTGAGATTTTATCAAAATTAAACTTTAAGCCTAATCTTTTTACTGTGTCTTCAATTTTATTTAAATCGCCTAAAATAGTTAAATCAACAATATCCATTTCAATTAATCGAGCTGCTGCTGTTATAATTCTGTCATCATTACCTTCTGGAAGAACAATATGTTTTCTGGCAGTTTTAGCGCGTTTTAATAAATTATATTGAAACATTCTAGGTGTTATCCCGTTATTTTTGAAGGTTACAAATTTTTCCGTTAAACCATCAACATCACAATACTTGTCAAAAGTATTTAAAGATGTAATAATTTTTTCCTTATTTTCAGCATACATATGAGAACGTACTGCACCTATTTTATTAGCAACATCAAAAGTTCCTTCATTAACCGTTAAAATTGGCACAATATTTTGTAATCCATCTATTAATTTTACAATTGGTTCTTCCGGTAAAATCCCTCCAGTTAATACAATCCCAGAAATTGATGGATAGTTAGTAGAAATATTTGCTTGTAATGCACCTAATATTATATCAGCTCTGTCTCCAGGTGTAATTATTAAACAATCCTGTTCTAAGTGTGTTAAGTAATTTCTTAATTGCATTGC
>Ga0208671_10000517_pt1 | contig 19202 bp, 19 predicted proteins | sample ColrivemetaGS759_FD_187606 | JGI IMG/M metagenome (GOLD analysis project Ga0208671, IMG submission 187606) | Estuarine microbial communities from the Columbia River estuary - Ebb tide ETM metaG S.759 (SPAdes) (version 2) | ecosystem: Environmental > Aquatic > Marine > Intertidal zone > Estuary ...
CGCGGCACAGAAGGCAGGCAAGACAGACCAGGCACTGGACTGGCTACGCAAAGGCCACGACGACGCTGCAGGCGCCGCCACCCGCTTCGAGTGGGGCGTAAACCTGGTCCTGGGACTGGTGGAGATGACCCCTGATCAAACGGAAGAAATTGAACAAACCACCGTGAGCCTCATCAATGAACTGGGACAGACTGAGGGCGCGCTGTACAACAGAAATGTAAAGCGCCTGAAGATGCTAGATGCTACATTTAGTCGGTGGAATGATAATAATTCGCGTCTCGCCAGCCTGCGAAACATTCGCGCCGCACTTACCGGTATATGTGAGAAACTCCCGCAGCAACAGGCGACTCCCGCCATTTGCGAGGAATTTCTGGCTGACATTGGTTGAGTGAATTGGTAGAGACACATAGGGACATCACACACGAATTAGAAGGTCGCTGGCAGGACCTACTGAGGAGATCCTGATCATGATTTACGCCAATATTTTAGAGACTATAGGCAACACGCCGGTCGTCAGACTCAACAACATGGGCCCTTCTCACGTGGACGTGTTCGTAAAGGTTGAATCCTTTAACCCCATGGCCTCGGTCAAGGACAGGCTCGCTTACGCCATCGTCCAGACTGCCGAGGACAAAGGGCAGATCAAGCCCGGCGACACCATCATCGAAGCCACTTCCGGTAACACGGGCATTGCATTGGCCATGGTGTGTGCCGCCAAGGGCTATACCTTCGTATCAGTAATGGCGGAGAGCTTCTCCATCGAACGTCGGCGAATCATGAAAGCCATGGGAGCCAGGGTGATACTGACTCCGGCCACCTTGCGTGGCACCGGTATGGTCAAGAAGGCCGAGGAACTGGCGGCCAAGCACGGCTGGTTCCTGGCCAGCCAATTTGAGAACCCGGCCAATCCGAGCTTCCATCGCAACACCACCGGACCTGAAATTCTCAGGGACTTCGCCGGAAAGCGCCTGGATTACTGGGTCACTGGCTGGGGCACCGGAGGCACCATGACCGGTGTGGGCGAAATGCTGCGACTGGCAAGGCCCGAAGTGAAAATCGTAGTTACCGAACCCGAAGGCGCTGCAATGCTGTCGGGCAAGGAATGGGCCCCCCACAAGATCCAGGGCTGGACCCCGGACTTCATTCCCAAGGTCCTGAACAAGGATGTATTCGATGAAATCGTCCTGGTGACCGACGACGAGGCCCGGGACACGTCCCTGGAACTGGCGCAAAAAGAAGGCATCCTGAGTGGACTGTCATCGGGTGCAACCCTGGCGGCAGCCTTGAAAGTGGCGGCCAGGGCAGAAGCCGGTTCGGCTATCCTGGCCATGCTGCCCGACACGGGCGAGCGCTATCTCAGTACATTCCTGTTCGAGGAAATCACCGAGGCATCGGACGACGAATGGCTAGCCTCACTAGGCTAGGAAGTGTTCGGCAGCCCGTCGTCGATGACGGGCTGCCTCTTCAATCAACGCTACCAGTGAATACCGCGCATCAGTGATGCGAAGGCAATCATCTCGTTGGATGGCTTGGCTTCGGGCAACTTGTCGCCGGTAGCCGCAGCCGAGTCCGGGAACATCCGGTAAGCCGTATTCATCACTGTCTCGCCAACCTTCGGGAACAGGGAATGCAGAACCTGGGAGAAAATACCCAGCCTGGTGGCAATCCGATGAGGCCTGCGAATAACCGCGTCCCCAATCATGTCCGCCGCCTCTGCCGGTGAAATAGTTGGCACCTGCTCATACATCTTGGTCGGTGCAATCATCGGCGTGCGCACCAGTGGCATATTGATGGTGGTAAAGGCAATTCCCTCGTCACAAAACTCTGAGGAAGCGCAACGCGAGAATGCATCCAGCGCGGATTTCGATGCCACGTAGGCCGAGAATCTCGGCGCATTACTCAGCACACCAATTGATGAGATATTGATCACGTGTCCCGAATGGTTCTTACGCATCATGGGCAGGAAGCCCATGATCAGGCGCAGGGAGCCAAAGTAATTCAGCTGCATGGTGCGCTCAAAGTCGTGGAATCGATCGAACGACAAGGCGATGGATCGCCTGATTGAGCGGCCGGCATTATTCACCAGGACATCCACATGGCCATGGTCCTTCAACACCGCGGCCACCAGTCGATCGCAATCCGCCATATCCGCAAGGTCACACTGGTAAAGGTGCACCTTGCCACCGGCCGCCTCGATTTCGACCCGGGTCTCTTCGAGCTTCTCGATGCCGCGAGCGACGATGATCACCTTGGCGCCCGCATCGCCCAGCTTCAGGGCAGCAGCATGACCAATACCCGAGGATGCACCGGTTACCAGGACAGTCTTGCCCTCCACCGCGCCTCTCAATGAGCGATCAACAAACAAGTCGGGATCCAGGTGACGCTCCCAATAATCCCAAAGACGCCATGCATAATCGCGCAAAGCAGGCACTTCGATGCCCGTACCCCGCAATGCGATCTCGGTATTCCGATTATCGAATCGAGTGGGATAACTGAGGAATTTCAGCACATCAGCAGGGATGTGCAGGTCTTTCAATATCTGGTGGGTGATGCGACGCACCGGCGCCACCATCATCAGGCCCTGGCGCAATGCCGGAGGGATGAAGGAGAACACCCGAAGATCGATTCGCATGGACATTTCCGGCGCATGACCGGCCTTGGCGAATACATTCAGTACCTCGCCGGCGCGCATGGGCTCCGGATCCACCAGGTGGAAACATTTACCGTCCAGACCGCGTTTGTGCGCGATGTGATCCATGGCATTGGCCACGTAATCCACCGGCACCATGTTCAGGCGCCCGCCTTCCACACCGATAGTAGGCATCCAGCGTGGCAGGTTGTTACGCATCTTCTGGATCAGCTTGAAGAAATAGTAAGGGCCATCGACCTTGTCGATCTGGCCGGTCTCGGAATGACCGACAACCATGCCCGGACGATAAATCCTCCAGGTCAGGCCGCTACGCGACCGCACCAGCCCCTCGGACTCGTGTTTGGTCCGGAAATAAGCGTGGCTGAGGCCCTCGGCTTCCTCGAACATGTCCTCGCGGAACGTGCCACGATACAAGCCGGCTGCGGCGATGGAACTGCAGTGATGGAAGCAACGCACGCCAACATGCTCGGCAAAATCCAGGGCATGATCAGTGCCCAGGATATTGGCTAAATCTTGTGACTCCGCGCTTGCCGCCAGGTCATAGATAGCCGCCAGGTGGAACATGTGAGTCACTTCGCCTGTCAGGTTCTTGAGATTGGCGGCAGACACACCCAGTTTGGCCTTGCCGAGATCGCCTCGGACGGCGATTACCCGCTTGGACTCGGGGCCCCAAAATTCTTTGGTCTCCTTAAACTTTGCAGCGGACTCCTTCCGCACCAGGGCATAAACCGTGGTGTCCTTGCGTTTTAGCAAGTTGGCCACCAGGTACTTGCCGATAAACCCAGTCGCACCGGTCACAAAATAATTCATCAAGCCGCTCCCTTTGTTTCCGGGCTTCTGTATCCCGAAATTCCGTGTAAGTTAGAGACTAAGATTAGCATGTTGATCTCATTGTAGATGATCAAGAATTTAACAATCTGCCTTCCACCGGCTACTCTCTCACCCCCACAAGCTCTTATACTGTCCTGCCAGGTCCCTAGTTTGGAGTCGTGAATGCCGCCTGTCCGACAACGTATGTCCAGCATCGATACCGCGTGGCTACGCATGGATACCCCTGAGAACCTGATGGTTATCACGGGCATCATGACGTTTGACACGACCCTTACCAGACAGGTATTGCGCGAACTGCTGGCGGAGCGTTTCCTCAGGTTCCCTCGCTTCAGAACAATTCCACGCACCGACGTCCTGGGCGCATGGTGGGAAGAAGACCCATTTTTTGACCTGGACAGACACATTCATGAGCTGTCGCTACCCGAGCCCGGCGGAGAACGAGAATTGGCCGCCCTGGTAAGCGACCTGTCCAGCACGCCCCTGCCAACCAACAAACCCCTGTGGGAATACCACCTGGTTCAAAGAGCCGGCGGCAAAACCGCGCTGATTAACCGGATTCACCATGCCTATGCCGACGGCATCGCAATGATCCGCGTAATTCTCTCGATGACCGACAAACTGGCGGTGGTCCAGGGTGACCTGCCGAACAAGGGTCGTTCGCGCAAATCCAGGCAAAAACCGAACACCCCCCTGGCCCGCCTTTACGAGCCGGCAAGAGACCTGGCTCGGGGCTCCTTGCGCGCGACCCAGAAACTGTGGACTGGTGGACTGGAACTGGCCATGGATCCCGGACAGGCTAGCGACTGGGCCATGCACGGACTGGGAATGGCCAGCGAACTGGCCAAGGTCACGTTGATGAGCGATGACCCGATCACCTGCCTGAAAAAGCCCCTGGGCGGACGCAAACAGGTGGCCTGGGCAGATCCCCTGCCACTGACCGAGGTCAAGGCCCTGGGCAAGGCCCTGGGATGCACCGTCAATGACGTGCTGCTTTCCTGCGCGGCCGGCACCCTGGGGAACTACCTGCGTGGGCAAGGTCACAATATTGACGGGCTGGGTATTCGAGCCTCGGTACCGGTGAACATGCGACCGCCGGATCAGGAACTAAAACTGGGCAACCATTTCGGGCTGGTTTTCCTGGAACTGCCGGTGGGCATCACCAATCCTATCGACAGAATCTACGCCGTACATCAAAACATGAAAGAGTTAAAAGGCTCCTACCAGCCTCTGGTTTCCCTGGGTCTTCTGGCGGCCCTGGGCCTTGCGCCCTCGGCGGTACAAAGCGCTGCCCTGGACATGCTAAGCAGCAAGGCTTCCACGGTAATGAGCAACGTCCCGGGGCCACGAGAACCCCTGTACCTTGCCGGTCACGAACTGGTGGATCAGATGTTCTGGGTTCCCCAGACGGGCAAGGTCGGTGTCGGGGTAAGCATTCTCAGCTACAACGGCCGGGTGCATTTCGGCATCATCGCCGACAGTGAACTGGTGGACGATCCCTGGGAACTGACCAGAGGATTCAACAAGGAATTTGAAAAATTGATGATGCTGGCCCTGATCGGTCCCTGGGAAAAAAACAAGGACGTCAAAGCCAACGCACCTGCCAAGCGCAAGCCCGGGAAAAACAAATCCAGCTAGACCGGGGATTACTCCAGTTCGGCGCGAGCCTGCTCCAGATCGAGTTTTTCCATGGCGTCCGAGGGCTCAAACTCCGAGGCCTTCTCGTACAACTCAACAACCTCGTCTTCGCGCTTGTCGCCATACAACAAGAGCAGCCCGTTGCCGTATTCCATATGGGCAATGGACGATTCAGGATGTAGCGCCAGGGATTTTTCGAAATACCGAATCGCCGCATCGCGCTTGGCGCCGTAGGTGAGTCCACCCACCACACTGCCCACACTGGAAATCACCTCGCAATGAAACATACCCAGGGCGGTATTGGCCTCTGAATGATCCGGCGCCAATTCAAGCACGGTTTCCAGACTCTCCTTCACCTTGCCCGCGAGACCCTGGCTCAGGGCCTTGGCGATGGAAATCGCCTGGCTGTAGCGACCCAGGTTATAGGCCCGCTGGTAATGGGTATTCGCTTCACCAGGCATTAATTCCGCAGCCTCTTCGGCGCGCTCGGCGGCATCCATGAACAATGTCGTCGAAAAATCCTCATCATCTTCCAGGTAAGTGGCGTAAATGCCCGCAGCCTTGGCCGCAACCACTGCACCCAGGGGACCCAACTTCAGGCCTTCCTTGTAGGCTTTCTGGAAATGACCACTATGATACTGGCGCCATGCCGACTGGAGCGCTTCAGCTATTGCCTTGGTGTCCCCCGCCAGTTTCTTGGGCAGGGAACCGGCCAGACCAGGACTGGCCTTCAGCAGCGCTTTTACACGGGTATTATCAGGAAAAGGCTCACAGTCACCCTGGTGAAGCCGAGCCCATCCGCGGCGAAGCGTATCACCCGGGTAGGCAAATGCTGAATCAGGGTAGGGAAACTCGTTCCAGTCATGGCTCGACATCTGCTGCTCCTGTAATATTCAAACCAATTGAGGTCAATGGACTAATCCCAAGTTGCCATCAGTCAACCGGGTGATTGATCATTGCCCCATATAGACGAAGCGTCAAACTATCACACATGAACAAAGCTCTGCACCAGCGTTCCCGCACCGGGGCTTGAGAAAGGAACTCATTATGGCTGTCAAAAAGAAAGGGACCTTGTCCAGTTTGAAAAACAAAGCCAGTCCAGAGGCAGCAGCGACTGCGGGAACCGGATTCACAATGCCGGACTCGGTCTCACATATCTGGCTGGCCGGCCTGGGCGCCCTGGGAAAGGCCCAAAAAGAAGGCCCCAAGCTATTTGAGTCCCTGATCGCCGAGGGAACGCGACTGCACCGCGGCGGATCAATACACCCCCCGAAGATGCAACCGGAAGTCCAGGAACTCAAGAATGCTGCTGCCTCGGTTAGCGAGGCGGTACGCAAGCAGGCTGGTGAAAACTGGGAAAACCTGGAACATATTTTTCAGGACCGGGTCAGCAAGGCCCTGGAAAAACTGGGCGCGCCCGGCGAATCCCGATTAGCCGAAATGGAGCGCACAATCGACGAACTCAAAGCGCGGCTCAGTAAGCTGGAAGCCGAGGCAAAGTCGAAGCCGGTGGCCAAACCCGCCGCTGCCCGCAAGACCAAGCCCAGGGCAACCGACAAGCCCGGCGGAGAAGCCTAGCCCTTCAGACGCTCTATCAGGTCGATGTATTCCTGCATGGCAGTGGCCTTGTCTTTGCCACGAATAGCATCCCATGCGTCATATTTGGCGGCACCGACGAAGTCAAAAAACCCCGGGCGTTCCCCAGAGACGTCGCCCTCGCTGCCTTGCTTATATAGCGCATAAATCTTCAGCAAGGTGTCATCATCAGGCCTCTCGCCGAGTTTCTTGCTGCCAGCGGCCGCGTCTTGAAAGCGCTTTTCGAGATCATCCATAAATTCTTCCCCAAATTTGTCCTGATACTGAAACAAGCAGACCCACAGGGTAAACAGGGGATTCCGGGCTGACAAGCCCCCGGGTCGGCTCTCGGCTGGTAGCCAAAAATCGCTGCATTCGATAATCCGATATAGGCAGACCACCCGCTGGAGTGCTAACTTCTGGGCGGAACATAGCGACCGAAAGAGTTCATGAGCAGCTTCGATATACGCAACGCGTCCCTGTACCAGTTATTCGAACGTAACCGTCGATTGCGGGAAGTCTTTCCGGCAGGTTCTTCCGAATCGGTCAAGCTGGCGGAACTGCAACGCTGGCAGACTCGCAGGCTGGACCTGACCTACAAGGACTTGAAAGACCGCGAACGGTACCGGAAAGGTGTCGAATTTTTTCTCACCCAGCTCTACGGCGAGGGAGACTTCACTCCCAGGGACATGCAGCTGCAACGCGCCTACCCCATCATGCAGCGAATGCTTCCCCAACCCGCCCTGCACACTCTGAGGATGGCAGCGCAACTGGAGGTTCTGAGCCAGGATTTAGATCAGCAAATGGTCAAGCTCATCGCCCCCGACACCCAGGTCGATGACAAGAGCTATGCGGACGCCTACCGACGCAGCGAGCGGGAAAAAGACCGCGGCTGGCAGATACAGCTGTTGCTGGAAGCAGGACGTGACCTGGACAAACTGGTTCACTACCCGCTTATTTACGGCCTGATTCGCATGGCCCATGGTCCCGCACACATGGCCGGCTTTGGCTCACTGCATGATTTCCTTGAGGACGGTTTCGGTGCATTCAAGGCCATGGGCAGCGCCATAGATTTCCTGCATTGCATAGAAAAGCGCGAACAGATCATTATGCTACGCATTCTTGAATCCGATCCCGACCCGTTCCGGCTAAGCTGGGACTGACCCGAAAAACCCCCTCACACTGACAAGCGAGTAGAACAGATGACCCAACGTTGCGCCTTCATCACCATGGACAGCATGGAAGGATTCGTGTGCGACGACGATCTGGCAATTCCTGCACTCAAGGAACTGGGATGGGATGTGGAGAAAATATCCTGGCGCGCACGGGGCACTGATTGGACGCGCTACGGGATTGTGGTGATTCGCTCGCCCTGGGACTACCCCACGGACGCCCCCCGCTTCCTGGCCTTGCTGGATGAAATCGAGGCTTCCGGCACTCCCCTTCTCAATCCACCTGAACTGGTGCGCTGGAACCTGCACAAGTCCTACCTGAAATGGCTGGAAGAACGCAATGTAAGCGTGGTGCCCACCCGCTGGCTGGACAAGCCAAGGCAGGCTGACATCCTGGTGCTGTTCGATGAGTACGGCAGCGACAAGATGGTCATCAAGCCCGCGGTAGGCGCTAACGCACAGCATGCTCACGTACTGTACAAGGAAACCCTGGAACAGGACTGGCCAGAAATCGAACTTGTTTTCGAGCACCGCCAGGCGATGGTGCAACCCTTCCGCGCCGCCATTCAAAGCGAGGGAGAATACTCCCTGATGTTCGTGGACGGCGAGATCAGTCACACGATTCGCAAGACTCCCAAGCCCGGCGACTTTCGCTCACAGGAAGAACACGGTGCGGACATCGCCCTGGTCGAGCCAGAAGCCCTGTTGGTGAAGCGCGCCAGCGAAGCGGTCTGGGCACTGAGCGTACGCCCCCTTTACGGGCGTGCAGACATGATTCGCAACCCGGACGGGGATTTCGAAATCATGGAGCTGGAACTGGTTGAGCCATCCATGTACCTGCGCATGGATCCCGGGGCCCCGATGCGTTTTGCCAGGGCCATAATCAAGCATGCGCGCCCCCTCACGCCCTGATTCCATCGACCCAAGCGTGGTCTGGATCCGCGTCATCGCGCCGAACCCGGCAAGCTTGTTATAATTCCAGGCGCTGGCAAAGAATGCCGGCACTCTGGAATCTCCACAGGGCACCCGAATCCCTTTTTGCAGGAACATGATCATGAGCGCAGTCTGGCTGCAGTCTTTGAAATTTATCGCGCACAGACACTTGCTGGGCTCCAACACAGTAGAGGCCAAGGTTCCCGAGTTCGGCCTTGACCTCAAGGTCAAAGTCAGGGATGTAATCGGCCGCCACATATACAAATACGGCGCCCACGACCTGGTGATGACCCGATTCCTTAAAGACCTGCTGGTGCTTCAACCGGAGGATGTTGTACTGGACATAGGCGCCAATATTGGCTGGTACTCTTTGATCCTGAATTCCATGGCACCCAATGGCGTGGATATTTTTGCCTTCGAACCCCATCCCGAAAACCTGGCGCTTCTGAGGGAAAATGTCTCCCGCAACTCGGCGTCCTCGGTGACAGTGGTGCCTTGCGCTGTGTCCGACCATCCCGGTGAACAGGACCTGTTCGTCTATGGCGGCGCCAATGCCGGTAGACACTCGCTACTGCCCATCAATGAAGGGGGGAAAATTCGTATTACCACAGTTACCCTGGACGAGTTCTGGGCAGAGCAGAAACTGGGGGATCGCATTCCCCGGTTTATCAAGATTGACATTGAGGGCTACGAACTGGTTGCCCTTCGAGGCGCCCCGGAAGTACTCAGTCGTTGCCCCACGGTCCTGTTCGAATTCTCCCCGCAGTTCATGAATAAGGCAGGACTGGCTCCTGCCGAGTTACTGGACCTGATGTACGGCATGGGATTCGAGTGCACCCAGGTTGATGAAGGCCGCAAGGCTCCGGTAACACGAGAATTCCTGCTCTCGGGCGACCATCAAGTCAATCTGCTCTGGCAACGAGCCGAGCGAACCTAGGCATTAACCCGGTCAACGCACGCATGCGAATTCTCTGCATAAGCAATCACGGCGACACTCTCAACAGCGTGCGACCCGAGGCTGAAATTTTTGTCGGTCTTGCCCGGGCGGGTGCGCAAGTCACAGTAATGACCCAGTCCAACTCCGCGTATGCACAGATCATGCGCGAGGCGGGCATTGAAATTATCGATTTCATACCGGCACGAAAATTCAGTCTTAAGGCTATAAAGTTCATTCGCCGTACGCTGAAAGATGGCGGTCATGAGATCGTCTACACATTCAACAACAAGGCCATCACCAACACAGCCTTCGCGGCAATTGGTCTGCCAGTCAAACTGGTCACCTATCGCGGTCAGACCGGTAATATCTCGCGCTGGGATCCGGCAGCCTACCTGACCCACCTGCACCCCAGGGTGAACAATATTATTTGCGTCTCCCAGGCCACCCGGGACGACTTGCGCACCCAGATACGCCACCCGGAGAACGTAGTGGCGATCTATAAGGGTCACAGCCTGGACTGGTACAAGGAAAGCCCCGCTGACCTGACGGAATTCGGAATACCCGAGAACGCATTCGTTGTGGTCTCAGTGGCCAACAATCGGCCCCGCAAGGGCGTTCCAACCTTGATTGAGGCTGCCGGCAAGCTGCCAACCGATCTGCCAGTCTGGTGGCTGTTTGTCGGCAGTGGCATGGATGCACCCGAGATTCAGGAACAGGTAAACAAGAACCCCTGCAAGGATCGCATCGTGCTGGCCGGCCATCGCAAGGACGCTCCGGCAATCGTTGCCGCCTGCCAAGTCTCGGTGCTGGCCTCACTGAAGCGAGAAGGACTACCCAAGACAGTCATCGAGGCGATGGCCTACGGCGTCGCGCCGGTGGTCTCGGACACCGGCGGTAGCGCAGAACTTGTGGTTGACCACAAGTCGGGAATTATCGTTCAGCCCGGGGATGCCACAGCAATCGCCGAAGCAGTAGAACGCCTATACCGGGATGAGCCTCTGCGCGAGCGCATGGGAGCGGCTGCCAGGGCCCGGATCGAAAGTCATTTCAACGTCAATCAGACGGTGGAGCAACACCATGAATTTTTCCGCAAGATACTGGCCTAGGGCTTCTCAAATGGGCGCGCTCGGCGGACCCTTAAAGGCAGCAGCACTGGTCTTCGCGCTCAGCATCCTGGCTGCGTGTTCCCAGCCAGAAGACTGGATGATCCAGGGCAGCGCCATGGGTACCTCCTATACCATCCGGATCTCTCATCCTCCGGCCGACCTCAGCCAGGATGAACTGGCCACCATGCTGGCCGCGGAAATTGAGCGGGTGGAGGCGCTGATGTCGACCTATCGCCCGGAATCGGAACTCAGCCAGTTCAACAGATCAGACAGCACCGACTGGGTGCACGTGTCGGATGACACGGCCATTGTGGTGGAGGCCGCCCAGGAAATTTCTCGCAAAACCAACGGCGCTTTCGACATCACGGTGGGCCCGTTGGTAGACATCTGGGGATTCGGTCCGCGCATGGATGTGAACGGGCGCCCGTCAGATGAGGAAATTGCCCAGGCCCTGAGCCATGTGGGCTACCAGAAACTGGAAGTCCGGCATGAGCCCCCGGCCCTGCGTAAAAGCGACCCGCTGCTCCATGTTGATCTCTCGGCCATCGCCAAGGGCTACGGGGTTGACCAGGCTGCCCAGGTTCTCATTGATCAAGGTATCGAAGATTACATGGTGGAGATCGGCGGCGACTTGAAGGCAGCCGGCTACAACCACGAGGGCAATCCCTGGCGAATCGCGGTCGAACGCCCCATCCCCGGTGACCGGGCATTGCTGGAAGTGGTTGCCGTTGAAGACATGGCCATAGCCACCAGCGGCGACTACCGAAATTTCTTCATGCAGGATAGTGTCCTCTACAGTCACACGCTGGACTCTCGTACCGGCCGCCCGGTGACCCACAAGATAGCCTCGGTCAGCGTACGAGCCAGGTCCGCAATGTTGGCCGACGGCTGGGCAACAGCGCTGCTTGCCATGGGCGAGAAGGGTCTTGAAATTGCCGAGGAACAGGAAATTGCCGCGCTGATGGTAGAGCGCGATGGCGATGCTCTACACGAGAAAGGCAGCAAGAACTGGTAATCGCCTTCACGGGTGAACCCAGAAAGCGATCCTGATGTAAGTATGGTAATTGAGTTACCAAACGGCTAATCCCTGGAGGATCAACGGCAAAGATTGACCGCGACCGGGTCGCATTTGAAACCTTGGCCAGGACGTTGAGCCGTCTGCGACAACCGCCCAAACCGACTTCCCATAAGGTCCTGAAAACCTTTGCCTACCTGGGTGGGTGCCGCCTCCCGGCGAACGCTAGCCTGGCCGCTATGCCTTCAGGCCACCGCCATCCTGGCAATTTCCCGGGGGTCCCGATTGGTGGCCTCTTTACCCAGCGCGATGCGGTCCGGCACTGACATACCGTCCAACTCGAGAGCCTCAAGAAAGTGCAGCCTGGGCAGCAATCCGGCCGCATTGGCGATCTGGATATTCAGCCCCGGCCTGGCATTCATCTCCAGGATCAACGGACCCAGGGCGGCATCCAGCACCAGGTCCACGCCCAGGTAACCCAGGCCGGTAATCTCGTAACAGCGCGATGCAATCTCCAGCATATCGTCCCAGTGAGGAATCTTAAGGCCAACCACCGGCGATCCGGTGTCCGGATGTTCGTGCATCGGACTGGTGCCAACCACCGCGTTAGTGGTTATACCAGTGCGTATGTCGATACCCGCGCCGACGCCACCCATGTGCAGATTGGCCTTGCCATCTGAACTGCGGGTTGGAAGGCGGATCATGGCCATGACCGGTACGCCCTTGAACACGATGATTCGAATATCCGGCACGCCCAGGTAACTCACGTGATCAAAAACCGGATCAAATTTCACCCGATACTCGACCAACACCTGGTCAGGCTGACCACCAAGACTGAACTGCCCACCCAGGGTGTTTTCCATGTGATGAGCAATTTCGTCTCGGGTCACGATTTTGCCAGTGGTAGTTCTATAGCGGTCCCGGCTGCGACCGCCGATGACCATGATGCCGTTACCACCGCTGCCATGCACCGGCTTGAGAACGAAGTCTTCCTTGCTCTCGACAATCTGATCAAACTTGCGGATGTCGTGGAGCATCCGAATCACCCCGTACAACTCGGGTACCGGCAAACCATTCTGAACCGCCAGGTCCTTGCTGATGAGCTTGTCATCTACCAGCGGAAACAGGCGCCTTGGGTTGTAGCGCATGATGTAGTTCCCGTTACGGGAATTAATCCCCATAACACCGGGAGACTTCAGATCAGGCAGCAGGCTCATTGTTCTGCGGCCATGGCTTTAAAGCGACGGTATTCGGTCAGGCGGAAGCCCGTGTAGCGTCCGGCAAGCAGGGTCGCCGCAAGTATCAGCAACAGCAGTTCCGGAAACACAAACAGCACGTGCCTGATCACCGCAACTCCCATCACCAGGTAAATCAGTACCGCGGTCATCATGGTGCCCATGCCCTCGGTAATCGCATCCCTGGCGCCGAGCTCTTCCCAGGTCACTGACATACGCTCAATCATCATGGTCAAAATAACCATTGGAAACAGCGCAACCGACAAACCGGTATCCACACCCATGCGATGACTGGCGATACTGACCAGGGTCATCAGGATAACAACCACCGTCAATACCGAGGCAAGTCGTGGCACAAGGAGCAGACGAAGGTGCTCCAGGTACGCCCGGATACCCAGGCCGACCATGATGATCAATGTAAAAAACATCAGGCCGCCCAACAACTGGGTCTCGCGGAAGGCGATGGCGATCAGCACCGGCATGAAGGTACCCACGGTGCGAATCCCGATAAAGTTCCTGAGCAGCACAACCAACAGCGCACCCAGGGGAATCATCACGATCACCCCGTAGACCGACTGGGTACGAAGGGGCAACGCCAACAGGGAAAATTCAGGAATTTTCGAACCCAGGGACGCGGCTCTTTCCTGGGCAATTTCCATGGTCGGCTGCAAGCTGCGCACCACCGAGAATTCAACCATGTCTCCGCGTCCACCGGAGACGTCAATCAGGGGCTTGCTACCCCAGGCCCAGGGGAACAAATTCGGGGGAAAACCAAGCTCCCCGGTTTGCGGATCAAAATAAATCCAATCATCACCGTTATGCACTGCGAGGATAGGCAGCACCTCGGCTGTCCGTCGATCCTCACCCAGTTGCACGCACTGCACGATCTCCGCCGGGATGCGTGCGCCGGCCAGCAAGGTTACCGCCAGCTTGCTCCGTTGCATGGGGGTCCGGGCCTCAGCCCGCAAGAGGCTGACATTTTCCTCCGGGGTAGGGTCATTCAGCCTGCGCAGCAACGCCGAGGTGAAGGTCAGGATATCGGCGGACTGTTCACGGACGTGAGAGGTCAAATCCATCATCGCCGAATAGTAGGGCTCCTCAAGCTCGGGAACCTTTGGGAACGTAGGTTTGGGCAAGCTCCCCTTGCGGGTCGGATCCGCGTACACCGACAGACGATAATAAAGGGACTGTTCGCCGGCTACCTTGCGCACCGCCCACAGAGCCTGGCGCCCGGTGGTGCGCTCATCCACCGTGAGTCCATAACCTCGGGAAACAAAATTCTCGTTGGCTATCCGGTAACCGAACGGATTTTCCGGGATCCGTAAATGTGCTTTCGCCGCTCCAACGGAATCGCGGTGAAAGGACACGTGGGCTTCCATGGTCCATACCTCGGTTTCCTGGGCACCATCCAGTGGAAGACCCAGGGTACGGGCCTTATACAGAAACAAACTGGTACCTGCCAAAAACAGACAGGCGGCCAGAACAAAAGTGTGTCGTCTATTCACTCGTCCATTCCCTTTTGTTCGCAACTGGGTTCTGAAGTAAATGTGCGTTCAGGATCGATGACCACCGCTCCTTCCATCGCACTGCGGCCAAGCAGAAAAGGAAAATCAAGGCCACTGCGATCAATAAGGTTAATCTCGACCCTGCGCTTTACCGCCCCAATACATACTGACATTTCAACTACTGGCCGACGCTGGTAATCACCATCGTGGCGCCGGATTCGTGCGACTCTCGCCAGGTGACGTTCAAGGGTAATCAACTCACCCTCCTCATCACGAACCTGGAAACGCACAAAACGCTCCCCAGCCCGGCGGAAGCGTTTAATATTTTCTGCGTGTAGCGACGACGTGTCTGCACCAGTATCCAGCTTCGCCTGCAAGGTTACACCTGCCTGGGACACCATGACTTTTTCCAGATAGCCGAAGACCTGCTTGTCCTGGGACCAGGCACCGACTGGAGCAAGCAACAAGCCCGCGACCGCAAGCTGCAAAAATAATCTGTGCCGCGTGTTACCACGACTCATCGTTAACCCACTGTGCATTCCCTGACAGGCCTCACGTTCTGAAATAGGCAAACCGGCCACGCCGACAATCAGCGATTATGCCACCGTATCGTGTTTTCGCGTGAACAAGAAAATTCTATTAAACGACCGGGAGGGGGAGCGCCAACATGGCGAATACCCGGGGAGATGGTCGTCCTGATGGATTTCATTCCAAGAACTGGTTAAATACCCATGTTTTTATCAACAGTATTAATTTTTGACGTCAGCATACTGTATATATAATCAGTGTAATTCCGGCATTCTCCGGCGACGGGCTCGGGAAGAGAGCCAGCGACGCATGCGAAGCAGCCAATTGCGTGCGAAATCATATTCCACCGCGAGCAAGGCCAGACCTGCCGGAATGAAAATGATAGCCGGCCCTGGCAAAACGATCATCGCAACGCCCACCAGCAACAATGCCCCACCCAGGACGGAAAGAGTTATTCGCTTTAGCCAGTTCACCTGGATGGATTCACTACTCATACGGACACCAAAAAATAAGGAACTCGGGATTTTGACAATGCCAGACGCAAATTGGTTCCGCCGAGTCACTGCGCCAGGGTGAGAGGAATCTTACCTTTTTGCTCAAATGGGAACGGTTTCACAAAGGGAATATCCACTTTCACGCTGCCCGACAATTCGTAATCAATGTCCTCGGGAGACCCGGAAAGCCATTTCTGCAGGCTGCGGGCGCTGGACAGAAGATCGGTTCGCATCCGCAAATCGAACTCCTTTGACTCATGAGAAGGAATCGAAAACGCCACCGCAGACTCTCCCTGGGCTAAACGACTCCCGCCCAGGTCAAACTTGTAATCGATATGTTTGATGGGCAGGGGGACAGTATTCGGGTTGTAGACCCTGAGGGTCACAAGGAACTGTTGCTGCAAGAGTCCGACGCTCTCCAAACGCACACCCGCCGCCTCAAGTTCAGGGGCAACCAGGCTCGTCTGACCCACGCAGCCTGTAACCAGGAACGCGAGTAACAGCAAACCGGATATTCGAGAACCGAGCAATCTGAAAATCATAAAAGGAACTCCCTGCAATTCAGTTTCACCTTAACAGTCCAACCAGTGCCGTGGCACATGAAAATTTATTGGCTCCAAGTCGTACAATCCCTTATGTTTGATGCGTGTTAGCTCACATAGCATCATACTTAGTCTCAGTTTAACTGGTCGGGGGTTGTTGCGCCCTCAATGAATGGATTTGGCTGAGTACCCGGTTAACCAACTGCTCCCAGAGAAGGGCACCCGCATGGACAAAACCAATACCTATAACGACACCGTCGTTCGACAATTCACCATCATGACTGTGGTGTGGGGAATCGTCGGATTCCTGATGGGCGTTATTATTGCCGCACAACTGCGCTGGCCAGACCTGACCGCCGGGATTTCCTGGCTGTCATACGGCAGGCTGCGCCCACTGCATACCAATGCAGTGATCTTCGCATTTGGCGGCTCGGCAATTTTTGCCTGCTCATATTACATCGTTCAGCGAACCTGTCATGTACGACTGTTCGCTGAAAAACTTGCTGCATTTACCTTCTGGGGCTGGCAACTGGTGATAGTGCTGGCGGCGATTACCCTGCCCCTGGGACTGACCCAGGGCAAGGAATACGCTGAACTGGAGTGGCCCATCGACCTGCTGATTGCGGTGATCTGGGTGTCCTACGGCGTCGTGTTCTTCGGCACTATCGTCAAGCGCCGTATCAAGCACATCTACGTGGCAAACTGGTTCTTCGGTGCGTTCATCATCACCGTCGCGATATTGCATATCGTTAACAGCCTGGCCATTCCGGTAGACGCTACCAAGTCCTACTCGGCTTATCCCGGCGTCATCGATGCCATGGTCCAATGGTGGTACGGCCATAACGCCGTGGGCTTCTTCCTCACCGCCGCCTTCCTGGGAATGATGTATTACTTCGTACCCAAGCAGGCCGGCCGACCGGTGTACTCATACCGTCTGTCCGTGGTGCATTTCTGGGCGCTGATTTCCATCTATATGTGGGCTGGCCCACATCACCTGCACTACACCACCCTGCCGGACTGGGCACAGTCACTGGGCATGGTTTTCTCGCTGATCCTGCTGGCGCCTTCCTGGGGCGGCATGATCAACGGCATGATGACCCTGTCTGGCGCCTGGCATAAGTTACGTACGGATCCGATCCTGAAATTCATGATCGTTTCCCTGTCGTTCTACGGCATGTCCACCTTCGAAGGCCCAATGATGTCCATCAAGACAGTAAATGCGCTGTCTCACTACACTGACTGGACTATCGGGCACGTTCACTCCGGCGCCCTGGGCTGGGTAGCCATGATCACCATGGGTTGCGTGTATGCCCTGGTGCCCAAGCTGTGGGGCAAGGAACGCATGTACAGCATCCGCTTGATCGATATCCATTTCTGGATCGCTACCATTGGCATTGTGCTGTACATCGCCGCCATGTGGATGGCCGGTGTCATGCAGGGCCTGATGTGGCGCGCGGTGAATGCCGACGGCACACTGACCTACTCATTCATGGAAAGCATCAAGCAGACTTATCCTTTCTACACCGTACGTTTCCTCGGTGGTGTGATGTTCCTGGTAGGCATGCTCATCATGGCCTACAACGTCTTCAAGACCATCGGTTCGGGCAAGTCTATTCAGGCCCAGCCCGTCCCGCAATCTGCCTGAGGAGAGGATCAGACATGGCACATTCACATGAAGTAGTAGAAAAAAATGTCGGCCTCCTCGCCGTCCTGGTAGCAATCGTTATCAGCTTCGGCGGACTGGTCGAGATCGTCCCCCTGTTTTTCATGGCGGAAATTAACGAACCCGCTCCGGGGGTCACACCTTATAGCGCACTGGAACTCGAAGGACGCGACATCTTCATCCGGGAGGGTTGCTACGGCTGCCATTCCCAGATGATTCGCCCCTTCCGTTCAGAAACAGAACGCTATGGCCATTACTCCCTGGCCGGGGAATCGGTGTACGACCATCCCTTCCAGTTCGGATCAAAGCGCACCGGACCCGACCTTGCCCGGGTAGGCGGTCGGTATTCCGACGAATGGCACCGCATACACCTCATGAATCCGCGTGATGTGGTTCCCGAGTCCAACATGCCGCGTTACTCGTGGCTGGCCGAGGCCACCATTAACTCAAAGAAGACCCCGGACAAAATGCGCGCCATGCAAACCCTGGGAGTTCCGTACAGCGATGAAGAGATCGCCGCTGCAGCGGGACTGGTGGATGGCAAGACTGAAATGCAGGCGCTTATTGCCTACTTGCAGGGCTTGGGCACGGCAATTCGCGGCGCGAGGTAATTCGTCATGGACATGAATACTTTCCGCGGAGTAATGACCGCAGTATTGATCTTGCTCTTCCTGGGCATTGTCGTGTGGGCATGGAGCTCGAAGCGTAAACCTGACTTCGACGAAGCAGCCATGCTGCCGCTCGAAGATGAAGAAAAAGAAATCGGAACAGGGGGCCTGGCCAAATGAGTAACTTCTGGGGCTGGTTTATCAGCATCATTACCGTCGTCAATATCTTTGGCTGTCTCTGGCTAATCCGCTGGACCAGCAAGAAAGCACCCGGCGAAGAAGACACCACCGGACACGTCTGGGATGGCGATCTGAAAGAATTGAACAACCCCCTGCCACGCTGGTGGCTATGGACCTTCTACCTGAGCATTGGTTTTGCCGTGCCCTACTTGATCTTGTTCCCGGGCATGGGGCAGTTCAAAGGCACCTCGAACTGGAGCGCCGCAAGCCAATACGAGGCGGAGATTGCTGCAGCAGAAGAACGCTACGGTGCGCTGTTCGCCAAGTTTGCCGCGACCGACATCGAAGAACTTTCAAAGGATCCCGATGCACTGCGCGCCGGCAGGAACCTGTTCGTGAACAACTGCGCCATGTGCCACGGCTCTGACGGCCGCGGGGCTCGCAGTTTCCCGAACCTGACCGACAGCGAATGGCTGTACGGCGGAGACCCTTCCACCATCAAGCTGTCCATCATCATGGGTCGCAATGGCGTCATGCCTGCCTGGGGTCCTGCCCTGGGTGAGGACGGTGTCGTCCAGGCCACCGAGTATGTG
>Ga0208671_10000521_pt1 | contig 19153 bp, 14 predicted proteins | sample ColrivemetaGS759_FD_187606 | JGI IMG/M metagenome (GOLD analysis project Ga0208671, IMG submission 187606) | Estuarine microbial communities from the Columbia River estuary - Ebb tide ETM metaG S.759 (SPAdes) (version 2) | ecosystem: Environmental > Aquatic > Marine > Intertidal zone > Estuary ...
TCTTTTCCACTATTGGTATTAGGAAAAGGAATATTAGGTATAGGAAGATTTAAAAATTTACATAAAGGTTCCCAGCCATCTTTCACTTCAAAAACAAGTAATCGATTTTCAGGTATGGTTTGTTTTACTTCTACTATATGAGAGTTGAATTTTGATATTACATAATCATGGTCTTTGAATTTCCCTTCAAAAAATTTCCTCCAAATTGATTTATCATTAAGAGAAACAACTTTTAGTAAGTTTCTGGCTACGCTAGAAAAAGGTATTTTCAAAAGCATTTTTAATTTTAGTTTAACACCAGGATCAAAACTAAAAATTGTTTTTAGAGCGCTTTTATACCAACTTTCCGGATCTCTAATGGTCAAAATAACTTTTGCATCAGGATAATGCTGTGCTAGTTCTTTATAGTAAATACTCCCTGGAAAATCTACAATTGCTTTGTAATCTTTAAATATAATATCCCATTCTACTGGATTTTCTAAATATGCATTTTCCCATTGTATTACATGATTAGGATTTCTTAACAATACTTCCATATGGTAGCATTGGTTAAAATTTAGAATTTCTAAAGCTAATTGTAAAGATTTTGTTCCAGTACGCCCAAAACCAGCTCCTATTACTTGAATGCTCATTGTTAATTAGAATTTTTGTTAGATTAAGAAGTAATTTAGTGAATTTTTATTTTATGCTAAAAATATGTAATCTTCAAATGTGTATATAATAGATTGTAAAAAGAAAACAGAAAAACCCTTGAGCTAAGCTCAAGGGTTTTCAATACACACTAACTAAATTTACACGAACTAGTGCTCGTTCATTCTGAAGTCTGGATAAGCACTCATTCCATGCTCATGAGAATCCAAGCCTTCTAATTCTTCTCTTTCAGAAACTCTTATTCCTACTATTTTCTTCATTGTAAATAGGATTAAGAATGACGATATTATACATATTGCGGCATAAGCAGCTACACCAATTAACTGGCTTAAGAACTGGTCCATTCCTGCTAGTTTCCCAAATATTCCAACTGCTAAAGTTCCCCAAATACCGCATACTAAATGTACTGCAATTGCTCCAACAGGATCATCTAGTTTTAATCTGTCTATTAATGAAACAGCAAAAACAATAATTGCTCCTGCAATTAATCCTATTAATATAGCGTCTGTAGGACTCATTTGATCTGCTCCAGCTGTAATTCCAACTAAACCTCCTAAAATACCATTTAAGAACATAGTTAAATCTAGATTCTTAAATTTAAAGAAAGATACCATTGCAGCAGATACACCTCCAGCAGCAGCAGCAAGACAAGTTGTTACAAGTGTTAAAGACGTTAAAGCAGGGTCTGCAGATAAAACAGAACCACCATTAAATCCAAACCATCCTAACCAAAGTATAAGTACACCAGCAGTAGCTAATGGAATGTTATGTCCTGGTATAGCTTGAATTTTTCCATTTTTAAATTTACCTATACGTGATCCAAGTAAACAAACAGCTACTAATGCAGCCCATCCACCAACAGAGTGAACTAGTGTCGAACCTGCAAAATCGTAAAAAGGAGTTTCTAGTGTTTGTAAAAATCCACCTCCCCATTTCCATGAACCAGCAATTGGATAAACTAGACCAACATATAATACAGTAAATATCATGAATGGTCCAATTTTTATACGCTCAGCAACAGCACCTGAAACAATTGTTGCAGCAGTAGCAGCAAACATACCTTGGAAAAGGAAATCTGTCCAATACGTATAACCTTCACTATAAGTAAGGTCTAGTGCGCCTTCAGCAGTTAATGGAGAATCTAGTCCAAATCCTGCGAATCCAAATAATCCAGCAGATCCTTCTTCAAATCCTGGATACATTAAATTAAAGCCTACTAAACAGTATAAAAGTAAACCAATAGTGATAATAAATATATTCTTAAATAAAATGTTTAATGTGTTCTTTTGTCTTGTTAAACCAATTTCTAAAAAAGCGAAACCAAGGTGCATAAAAAAGACAAGTGCTGTACAGATCATCATCCATACGTTATTTGTTGTAAGTAATTCCATAATTAATTCTTTTTAATAGTTAGTTTAAAGTTTCTCCGCCTTTTTCTCCTGTTCTTATTCTGTAAGATTCTTTAATGTCGCTAACAAAAATCTTTCCGTCACCTACTTCACCAGTTGAAGCTGATTCTAATATGGCTTTTATAGTCACTTCTTCAAAACTGTCGTTAACCACAATCGATAAATACCTACGTTGTATATCGCTTGTGCTATAGGTAATTCCACGATAAACATGTCCTTCTTTTTCGTGCCCTTGACCAGTTACGTCCCAATAGGAAAAGAAATTTACACCTACATCGTGTAGTGCGTCTTTTACGTCAGAAAATTTTGATTTTCTGATAATAGCTTCTACTTTTTTCATAATTCGTGTATTTATTTATTAGTTAAAATTGGTATATAGCTGCTAATGTAAATGCTGCTAAATTATCTGTTGCATTAGAATCAGAATCTAAATAAGGCATATCATTACTCCAAGAATCTAATCTAATCTCAGGTTTTATAGTTAAATTTTCTAAAGTGTAGCTTGCTGTTAATGTAGTAGCAAATACACTTGGCAAGTCATCAACATCTTTTTCATGAATTCCAAAAAGTTCTCCTCTTAATCCTATGCTAAAAGAATCTGATGTTGCAAGTTGTGGATATAATGCTACACCGTAAAAACCAGCATCTTCACTAACTTGATAAGCGCCATTAATTCCTAAATAAAAACTATCTGTTAAATCAAATCCACCAGTATAGTCGATTTCAAATCCTAATACCTCATCATTATCATAGTAAAAGTTTAAGAACTGACCTGCATATCCTAACTGAGCACCAAAAGCGTAATCGCCAGTCATATTATCGTATACATCTGTAGCATTCATAATTGCTAACATTAAGCTAAAATCTTCGCTTAAAGTAAAATCAGCTTTTAAACCAAGGTGTGAAAATGGTCCATTAGAGAATAAATATGATGTGCTATAGTTAAAGTTTCCAGTTGGAGAAATTACTTCATAACCTAGATAAGTATTAAAACGACCTAAAGTTAATGTTGTTCCTTCTGATACATTCCAATACGCATATAATTGGTTGATAAAAATATCGTTATCACCACCAACAGCATCAATACCTCTTGGTCCAAATGCTAAATCTGCAACGACACCTGTTTTTTCACCTTCGTATGATGCAATTAAGTTTGCCATTCCTAAAGCAAATCCAGTACGGTTTGCAAATGAAGTTCCAAAAGATTGCTCATCATTATCTGAAGCACTTAAATATGTTTGGTAATACGCATCAATACTACCACTAATAGATAATTTCTTTTCTTTTACTTCTTTCTCTTCTTCTTGTGCAAAGACGTTAATACTACTTATTAGCACAAATAATAAAATAATTTTTTTCATAATTGTTAGTTTTAAATTGTTGGGTCAAATCTATATAAAAAAATATATAACCCATAAAAAAATAGGGTATATGGATGTATTTTTATTAAAAAGTTTAATTATACCCTAAAAAAATAAGGGTATATATAAAAATATTAATAAAAAATATGAAATTAACAATATTGATATACCACTTTTGGGTTGATTTTACATAAAGTTTTACGAGACATTAATTACGCAATCGTTTTAGTGAATTCATCATTTCTAGTATTGCTAAAAATCATGTTGATATTTTAATAATAAGAGTATCTCTATATTGAATAATATGCATTTATTTAGTTTAAAATCGTTAATCTCGAAATAATTAAATTAAGATTGTTATAATTCAAATAGTAGTATATATATTACACTTCAAATCAGGTGTTAAAACCAATAAAATTTGATGATTATGTTGAAGAAGCAAGGTATGTATTTGCCAGAATTTGAGCACGACAATTGTGGTGCAGGTTTTATTTGTAGTTTAAAAGGAAAGAAGTCTAATGATATTATACACAAAGCACTTCAAATATTAGAAAAACTAGAGCATAGAGGCGCTGTAAGTGCAGATGGAAAAACTGGAGATGGTGCTGGAATATTAATCGATATTCCTCATGAGTTTTTTGTAGAAAACTGCGATTTTAAGTTACCGGAATTTGGTCAATATGCTGTTAGTAATGTGTTCCTGCCAAAAAAAGAAAACCAAAGAGACTATTGTATAGAAGTTTTTGAAAAATATTTAAAAGAACAAAACTTAAATGTTTTAGGATGGAGAGATGTACCAGTTGATGAATCCGTTCTTGGAGAGATTGCAGCTGTAACACAACCTTTTATAAAACAAATATTTATAGCAAAGGAGAATAAAGATCAAGACTATTTTCAATTTAATTTAAAACTTTTTATAGCTCGAAAAAAAACAGAGCACAAAATAATAAATTCAAAAATTTCGGAAAACGGATTCTTTTATTTACCTAGTTTGTCAACAAAGATTATTATTTATAAAGGACTTTTAATTCCAGAAGATATTAAGCTTTTTTATAAAGATTTATCAGATCCATTATTTGTAACACGATTGGCACTGGTACATCAACGTTTTTCTACAAATACATTTCCAACTTGGGATTTAGCACAACCATTTAGATATATGTGTCATAATGGAGAAATTAATACATTAAGAGGTAATGTCTCTAGAATGATTTCTAGAGAGGCTTTACTTAAAAGTGAATGGTTTGGAGATGAAATAAAAGAAATATTACCTATAGTATTACCAGGAAAATCAGATTCTGCTTCTATGGATATGGTTGTAGAGCTTTTATTAATGACTGGGCGTTCTTTACCTGAAGTAATGATGATGTTAGTTCCTGAAGCATGGGAAAAAAATACTGAAATGTCTGAAGCTAAAAAAGCATTTTACGAATTTAATTCATGCTTAATGGAACCATGGGATGGTCCAGCTTCTATTCCATTTACAGATGGTAATTATATTGGAGCAGTTTTAGATAGAAATGGATTGCGACCTTCTAGATATTCGGTTACAAAAACAGGTTATGTAATAATGTCCTCCGAAATAGGTGTAATTGAAATTGATCCTAAAAACGTGGAGTATCATGGTCGTCTAGAACCAGGAAAAATGTTCCTAGTAGACATGAATGAAGGAAGAATTGTTAATGATGAAGAAGTTAAAGAAACAATTGCTGCGAAGCATCCTTATAGAGAATGGTTAGATCAGAACTTAGTTCATTTAAAGAGCATTCCATATTCAGATTGTCCAGTGTTTTTTGATGAAGAACCTCTTGAAAAAAGAAAGGTTGTATTTGGCTATACACAAGAAGATATTAGAAGTATTATTTTGCCAATGGCACAAATGGGAAAAGAACCAATTGGTTCAATGGGTAATGATACACCAATTGCTGTTTTATCAGAAAGGCCGCAATTAATTTATAATTATTTTAAACAATTGTTTGCTCAAGTTACTAATCCGCCATTAGATGGTATTAGAGAAGAACTTATTACAGATATAAGTTTAACACTAGGTAGTGACGCTAATCTTTTCGATTTTAATGGGGACCACTGTAAAAAATTAAAAATCCAAAACCCTGTTATTTCAAGGGCAGATTTAGATAAAATAAAAGGCTACCATAATCCAGATTTTAAAGTGAATTCTATTTCAATATTATATAGTGTTGAAAAAGGGCATAATGGTCTAGAAAATGCTTTAGAAAGCATATTAAATGAAGCAGCAAGATTAGTAGATGAAGGGACAAACATTCTTATTTTATCAGATAGAAATGTAAGCTATAAAAAAGCACCAATTCCAGCTTTATTAGCTTGTTCTTACGTTAATAGTGGATTGCAAAAATTGGGTAAGCGATCTAACATAAGTATAATTGTTGAGTCTGCAGAACCACGTGAAGTACACCATTTTGCTTTATTATTTGGTTATGGAGCTAGCGCAATTAATCCATACATGGTTAACGAAATTATTAGAGAGAAAATTGAAGATCATGATATAAATATGGATTCGTTAGAAGCTATCCAAAATTACAATAAAGCAATTGGCAAAGGGATTCTAAAAGTGATGAATAAAATTGGAATATCAACTCTAAACTCTTACAGAGGATCACAACTATTTGAATGTATTGGGATAAATACAAATGTTGTTGAGCAATACTTTCCAAATACAGCTACTAGAATACAAGGTGTAGGATTACATCAAATTGAAAAAGAAATTACTAAGCGTTATAGAAAGGCATATAAGCATCAGGAAATTGCAGCTAACTTAGATTTAGAAATTGGAGGAGAATACAGATGGAGAAGAAATGGAGAACGCCATATGTTTAATCCACTATCAATAGCAAAACTGCAAGAATCAGTTAGAGGTAATAAGCCTAAAACCTATAAGGAATATTCGAAAATCATTAACGATCAATCAGAAAAATTAATGACTATTAGAGGATTGTTTGAATTTACAAACTACGATCCAATTCCTTTAGATGAAGTTGAACCATGGACAAACATAGTTAAGCGTTTTAAAACTGGAGCAATGTCCTATGGATCTATAAGTAAGGAGGCACATGAGAACTTAGCGATAGCCATGAACAGAATTGGAGGTAAAAGTAATTCTGGTGAAGGCGGTGAAAATGAAGAACGTTTTTATAAAGATGCAAATGGCGATTGGAAAAACAGCGCTATAAAGCAAGTAGCATCTGGTCGTTTTGGAGTGACTTCAAATTACTTAACAAATGCAAATGAGATTCAGATAAAAATGGCTCAAGGTGCAAAACCAGGAGAAGGAGGTCAGCTTCCAGGTGCAAAAGTAAATCCTGAAATTGCGAAAACTAGGAATTCTACGCCTTATGTAGGTTTAATTTCTCCACCACCACATCATGATATTTATTCTATTGAAGATTTATCACAACTTATATATGATCTTAAGTCAGCAAACAGAGAAGCTCGTATTAATGTAAAATTAGTTTCTGAAGTTGGAGTTGGAACTGTAGCAGCTGGTGTTGCAAAAGCAAAAGCAGATGTTGTTCTAATTTCAGGTTTTGATGGCGGAACAGGGGCATCTCCATTGACATCTTTAAAACATGCTGGTTTACCTTGGGAACTTGGACTTGCCGAAGCTCAGCAAACTTTGGTGATGAATGATTTAAGAAACCGAATTGTTGTTGAATGTGATGGTCAATTAAAAACTGGTCGTGATGTCGCGGTTGCATGTTTATTAGGAGCAGAAGAATTTGGATTTGCAACGGCACCTTTAGTGGCTTCAGGTTGTATAATGATGCGTGTTTGTCATTTAAATACCTGTCCAGTTGGTATAGCTACTCAAAATCCAGAATTACGAAAAAAATTCAAAGGAAAACCAGAACATGTGGTCAACTTTATGTATTTCGTAGCTCAAGAATTAAGAGAGATAATGGCGAAATTAGGCTTTAGAACAGTAAATGAAATGGTAGGAAAGGTCGAAAAACTGAATAGAAATAAAGCTATAGACTTTTATAAATCAAATGGTTTAGACTTATCACCTATACTACACAAAATAGATGTTGCAGATGATGTTAAGTTATATAATACAGAAACACAAGAACATAATTTAGATAAATCTTTAGATTTTGATATTATTAGTAAAGCACATCCAGCATTATTTAGAAAAGAAAAAATCACCTTAGATTTCAAAATCACTAATGAAGATAGAGCAGTTGGAGCTATATTAAGTAATGAAATTTCAAAAATTTATGGTGCACAAGGGTTACCAGAAAATACTTTAAAAATTAACTTTACAGGTTCTGCTGGACAAAGTTTTGGAGCTTTTGCAACTAATGGGTTAAACTTAACTGTAATTGGAAATACTAATGATTATATAGGTAAGGGACTCTCTGGCGCAAAACTTATAGTTAAAGTACCTGAAGAAGCCACAATAATTCCTGAGGATAATATTATAATTGGAAACGTAGCCCTTTATGGAGCAACTGCAGGAGAAGCATATATTAATGGAAAAGCTGGTGAACGTTTTTGTGTTAGAAACTCAGGAGCAAAAGCAGTAGTAGAAGGAATTGGTGATCATGGATGTGAATATATGACAGGTGGAATTGCTGTTATTCTTGGTGAAGTTGGAAGAAATTTTGGAGCTGGAATGAGTGGTGGAATTGCATATGTTTACGATAATAATAACAAATTTAATATAAGATGTAATTCAGAAGGTTTAAATCTCGATCCAGTATCGATCCCAAAAGATGTTGCAGAATTAAGATCATTAATAGTGAATCATTACAATGCAACTCAAAGTCCTTTAGCTCAGCGTATTTTGGAGAATTGGCAATCAGAATTATCAAAGTTTATTAAAGTATTACCTGAAGAATACAGACAGGCATTAATAAGATTAGAAAAAGAAAACCTGGTAAAACAATAAGATTATGGGAAAGATTACAGGATTTATGGAATTTGAAAGACAGGTAGAAAAATATGATACTGTTGAAGATAGGTTAAAACACTACAAAGAGTTTACAGAACCTTTAAAAGAAAAGGAACTAAAAAATCAAGGCGCAAGATGTATGGATTGTGGAATTCCCTTTTGTCATAGTGGTTGTCCATTAGGAAACTTAATTCCAGATTTTAACGATAGTGTATACAGAGGTAAATGGGAAAAAGCAGCAGAAATTTTACATTCTACAAACAATTTCCCAGAATTTACAGGAAGATTATGTCCAGCACCTTGTGAAGAAGCTTGTGTACTTGGTATAAATGAAGACCCAGTAACGATAGAAAACATTGAAAAAAATATTGTTGAAACTGCTTTTGAGAAAGGTTGGGTTGTTGCAAAACCACCAAAAGAAAGAACAGGAAAAACAGTTGCAGTAATTGGTTCTGGACCATCAGGATTAGCTGCTGCACAACAATTAAATAGAGCAGGACATTTAGTTACAGTTTTTGAACGTGACGAAAAAGTTGGAGGATTATTACGTTATGGAATTCCAGATTTCAAACTTGAGAAATCTATAATTGATAGACGAATAGAAATTCTTAAAGAAGAAGGTATTGTATTTAAAACAAATGCACATGTTGGTGTTAATGTTAGTATAGATGCACTTAAAGAAGAATTTGATGCACTTCTACTTTGTGGAGGAGCAACAGAGCGAAGAAGTATTCCAATTAAAGGTTCAGATTTAAAAGGTGTATACCAGGCAATGGATTTCTTAAAGCAGAATAATCAATATGTAGATGGGAAATTAAATTTCAAAGAAATTTTATCAGCTAAAGATAAGAATGTAATTGTAATTGGAGGCGGAGATACAGGTTCAGATTGTATTGGTACTTCAAATCGTCATGGCGCAAAATCTGTAACTAATTTTGAAATTTTATCAAAACCCACAATTGGTCGTCCAGCACAACAACCCTGGCCATATTGGCCAATGCGCCTAAAGACTAGTTCCTCACATCAAGAAGGTGTTGAACGTTTTTGGAGTGTATCTACTAAAGAATTTTTGGGCGACGATAAAGGAAACTTAACAGGATTGATAACAACCGAAGTTGAATGGGTTTTTAAAGAAGGTGAACGACCACAGTTAAAGGAACTCGAGGGATCGGAAAAAAAATGGGATTGCGATCTTGCTTTACTAGCTTTAGGATTTACAGGTCCTGAGAAAACATTATCTGAGCAATTGGGTTTAGAAACAGATTTCAGAAGTAACATTCAGGCAACAACATTAAATTATAAAACAAATATTCCGGGAATATTTACTGCTGGCGATATGCGAAGAGGTCAGTCTTTAATTGTTTGGGCAATTTCAGAAGGACGACAGGCAGCATATCATATAGACATCTTTTTAACAGGAAACTCTAACCTTCCTTTAAAGGATGATAACGATTTACCAAGAGCTTAATTGCTTATTTAGTAGTAAACTAACTTCTGAAAAGAAAGTTAAATTTCTTTTATAAGATTGGAGCATTGGTGTCAATAGCTTATTTTTGACGATTGTCAAGTAAAAACCAAATCCTTATGAAGAAGTTTGTCCTGTTTTTTGCAATTTTTTGCACTTTATTTTCAAGCGCACAAATCTTAGAACCAGTTAAATGGGAATTTGATTTACAAAAAATATCTGAAGACGAATACCAGCTTCAATTTCTCGCAAATTTAGATGAACAATGGGCAATCTATTCTCAATTTGTTGACGAAGGAGGTCCTATACCAACCTCTTTTACTTTTGAAGAGTTTGAAGGTGTTGAATTACTTGGAGATGTAATAGAAAGTGATGAAAACAAAGTCACGAAGCATGATCCAGTATTCGATATGATTGTTGGAAAATTTTACAACAAAGCAACATTTACACAAAAAGTTAAAATTGAAAATAAAGACAATGTCATAAAAGGTTTCCTTTCTTTTATGACTTGTGATGACACAAGATGTCTGGCACCTACAGATGTTCCTTTTGAGTTTTCATTCTCTGGGAAAATTTCTAAAGTTTCTGAAGAAATAAATACTGCACTTATTGATAATTCTAGTACAGATATTAAACTTTATGGTATGTCTCCAGATCAAATGGAAGCACCTATATCTGAAGTAAAAGAAGGGAAATCACTTTGGGTAATTTTTGGATTAGGATTTTTTGGAGGATTGATAGCCTTATTAACACCTTGTGTATTTCCAATGATTCCACTAACCGTTAGTTTCTTCACCAAAAAAGGAGATAAAAAAGGAGCAGGAATATCTAAAGCAATATTATATGGCTTTTTTATTCTAGCAGTATACTTATTATTAAGTGCACCTTTTCATTTGTTAGATTCGGTTAATCCAGATATACTAAATGAGATTTCAACTAACGTATGGCTTAATGTTATATTCTTTTTAATATTCATGTTTTTTGCATTTTCATTCTTTGGATATTACGAGTTAACACTTCCTGCTAGTTGGACAGCTAAAACTACACAAGGAGAAAACATTGGAGGAATTTTCGGTGTATTCTTTATGGCCTTAACCCTCGCAATAGTATCATTTTCTTGTACAGGACCTATTTTAGGTTCTCTATTGGCAGGATCGTTATCTGCAGATGGTGGAGCATGGCAATTAACAGCAGGAATGGGTGGTTTTGGAGTAGCTCTTGGATTACCATTTGCATTATTCGCAATGTTCCCAAGCTGGTTAAATTCTTTGCCAAAATCGGGAGGATGGTTAAATACGGTTAAAGTTGTACTTGGATTTATTGAATTGGCATTAGCATTTAAATTTTTATCAAATGCAGATTTAGTACAACATTGGGGAATTTTAAAAATTGAAGTATTCTTAGGGCTTTGGATCTTAATCTTTGCAGGTTTAGCATTATATTTATTTGGTAAGATTAAATTTCCACATGATTCACCAATAAAAAAATTATCATTTTCAAGACTATCATTTGCAATTTTAATTGCTGCATTTACAATATATCTTGCTTCAGGTTTTAGAGTAAATAAAGACACAAACACATTTACTTCACTTACATTGTTAAGTGGTTTAGCGCCACCAGTTGGTTATAGTTTTCTGTATCCTAATGATTCTCCAAATGCATTAGAATCTTTTAAAGATTTAAAAGAAGGCATTGCATATGCTCAAGAAGTTAACAAACCAATTATTATTGATTTTACTGGTTTAGCTTGTGTTAATTGTAGGAAAATGGAAGAACATGTATGGCCAGACGAAACTATCGATAAATATTTAAGAGATGAATTTGTCTTAATTTCACTATATGTAGACGATAAAAAAACACTTCCAGAAGCAGAACAATTTGTTGTTAGTAAAACTAATGGAGGAACACGAAAATTGGAAAACTATGGTCATAAATGGGCGCATTTTCAAACCGAATTTTTTCAAATAAATTCTCAACCTTATTATGTGTTATTAACCCCAGATGGTAAGCAAGTTTTAAATCAGCCTGTGGGATATACTCCAGATAAAACTGAATACGCAGCCTTTTTAAAAGAAGGTTTAGATGCATTTTATAAGTTATCTAAATAAAAGGACTTATAGTATTTATAGAATTTTCTTACAATTAATAGTTTAGATAGAAATTAATTTCTATTTTTAAACACTTTAACCTAGCTATTATTTAGATGATTAATAAAGAATTAAAAGATAAGTATAGTGAAATATTTTCTTCTCACGGACATTCTTTTTTACAAACTCATATTAAAAAAATTGCAGAGTTAGACGAGTTTTTACCTGTTAATTCTACTTTTTATTGCATAACAAATACACAAACTTTAAAGTTTGAATACATCAGTAAAAACATGTTTTCTTGTATAGGTATTGACAGAGAGGAGTTAAATGAGAAAGGTATGGAATATCTCTGGAGCAGAATGCATCCAGATGATATTGAACGTTGGCTTATAGCCATGAAAGAGTTAATGGGTTTTACTTTAGCTGAAGTTTCAGAAGATGATAGAGTAAAAATGAGCTACACCTGGAATTACAGGTTAAAACATGCTAATGGTACTTATGTAAACATAATTCAAAATACTACTCCTATAGCGTTTGATGAATTTAAAAAACCAATAATTGGATTAGCACATTATACAGTTATAGGATCTCACTTAAATATGGATGTTTGTGCCTCAGCAAAATTCCTAAATGACAAAAACGAATACGAAACACTTTACTTTAATAACTTTTCTCAAAAATTATTATCAAGTGGTTTAACCAATAGACAAAGAGATATTATTAGGTTATTAGTTTTAAATAATTCTAGTAAAGACATTGCAGAAAAGTTATTTATTAGTTCTAATACAGTAGACACGCATCGTAGAAATATTCTTAAAAAGCTTAATATATCTTCAACAGGAGAATTAAAAGGATTAATAAAATCGAATGCTATCCATTTATAAGCTTATTCCATTACTATTAAAAAATAAATGAAAAATACTCAAATTGAGTATTGTCAAATTAATATTAAGTTTCGATATTTACACTATTCAAAAAAAATATAAAGCGAAGTATTAAAAAACTTTGGATTATATTTGCTGATGATAGTTAATTTAGGGAAGTTTTAGCTATTAATTATTAGAAAAGGTTGCAATAATATTGCAACCTTTTTTTTGTGATATAGTAGAATCAAAATACAAGGTTGTAACTTTGCTTGAAATAAAAAGTTTATGCATAAAGCAGGTTTTGTAAATATAATTGGGAATCCAAACGTTGGTAAGTCAACCTTAATGAATGCTTTTGTTGGCGAAAAATTATCTATAATTACATCTAAAGCTCAAACCACAAGACATAGAATTCTTGGGATTGTAAATGGAGAAGATTTTCAGGTTGTACTTTCAGACACTCCTGGAATAATTAAACCAGCTTACGAACTACAGGAATCCATGATGGGATTTGTAAAATCAGCTTTTGAAGATGCAGATATTTTAATTTATATGGTTGAAATAGGAGAGAAAGAACTTAAAGATGAAGTTTTTTTTAATAAGATTACAAATTCTAAAATTCCAGTACTTCTATTATTAAATAAAATAGATAATTCCAATCAAAAGGAACTAGAAGAACAATCTGAAATTTGGCAGAACAAAGTGCCTAATGCAGAGTTTTTTCCAATATCTGCTCTTACAGGATTCCATGTAAAAGAAGTATTCGATAGAATTGTAGAGTTACTTCCAGAATCACCACCTTTTTATCCAAAAGACCAATTAACCGATAAACCAGAACGCTTTTTTGTTAACGAAAAGATTAGAGAAAAAATCTTAATGCATTACAAAAAGGAAATTCCTTATGCTGTAGAAATTGATACAGAAGAATTCCATGAAGACGAAAAAATAATTAGAATGCGTTCTGTTATTATGGTAGAACGTGAAACTCAAAAAGGAATTATTATTGGGCATAAAGGATCTGCTTTAAAGCGCGTTGGAATAGAAGCCAGAAAAGATTTAGAGAAGTTTTTTGGCAAACAAGTACATCTTGAACTTTATGTTAAAGTGAATAAAAACTGGAGAAGTAACCAAAGACAACTAAAACGATTTGGTTATAACAACTAAAGGTTTAAAGTTTTATTCATAAAATTATTGAGCAAATGCATTTGCCTTTTTCCTGTAGCTTTTCCAATTCTACCACCAAAATAAAGTGCAAACCATACTACAATCATCATTAAAGCAATAAATAATTGTATTGCAAAATCATTGTCTAAAGACCAGTTAGAATACGCCCAAATTCCAAAGCTTAAAAATAAACCTGCTACAATAAAGTGCAGAAACATAAACAATGTCCAAACAGTTGGATTTGGTCCAAAAAGCCCAAAAACAGTGCATTTGTCATTTTCAATTTTCATAATCTCAAGATGGAGTTGAGGAGACCAGAAATGTTGTTCTCTTTTAGGGATTTTTATATAAACGTTGTCGTCAATTCGTGAAACAATAAACTCTTTTTGCTCCTTTTTAGCTTTTTCAAAAGCCATTAGAGCACTTTCATTTGTCCTATCCAGATTGATTTTAAATCGAGGTCTTAAAACAATTTCATTCTTAGTTGGCATGGTTAATAGGTAATTATCTGTTCAATTTACAGTTTTTTCTTTAAATAGCAGACAACTCTAATCTTTAGTGAAAAAAGATTGTCCATTGAGTATATTTCCTATTTTTGCAGAATATTCAAAAAACACAGTTTTGAATAAATCAGTTTTAAACTGTTAGCACACAATATAATAAGAATGAGTAATATAGTAGCAATAGTAGGAAGACCTAATGTAGGAAAATCGACTTTCTTCAATCGTTTAATACAACGAAGAGAAGCAATAGTTGATGCAGTTAGTGGAGTTACAAGAGATAGACATTACGGAAAAAGTGACTGGAACGGAAAAGAATTTTCACTAATAGATACTGGAGGATATGTTTTAGGAAGTGATGATATTTTTGAAGCAGAAATTGACAAGCAAGTAGAACTAGCTATTGAAGAAGCAGATGCAATAATCTTTATGGTTAATGTAGAAGATGGCGTTACTGGAATGGATGAGGATGTTGCAAAATTGCTAAGAAAAGTTAACAAACCTGTTTTTTTAGTAGTTAATAAAGTAGATAATGGAAAACGTGAAGAAGATGCTGTAGAATTCTATGCTTTAGGTTTAGGTGATTACTTTACAATTGCTAGTATTAATGGAAGTGGAACAGGAGATTTACTAGATGCTTTAGTTAAAGCGTTACCAGAAAAAGAAGAAGTTGTAGAAGAAGAACTACCACGTTTTGCAGTTGTAGGTCGTCCTAATGCTGGAAAATCGTCATTTATTAATACTTTAATAGGAAAAGACAGATACATAGTTACAGATATTGCTGGGACTACTAGAGATTCTATTGATACAAAATATAATCGTTTTGGTTTTGAATTTAATCTTGTTGATACAGCAGGTATACGACGTAAATCTAAAGTAAAAGAAGATTTAGAATTCTATTCAGTAATGCGCTCGGTAAGAGCAATAGAGCATAGTGATGTATGTTTAATTGTTGTAGATGCAACTAGAGGTTTCGATGGACAAGTGCAAAACATTTTCTGGTTAGCAGAACGTAACAGGAAAGGAATTGTTATACTAGTGAATAAATGGGATTTAGTTGAAAAAGATACCAAGACAACTAAAGAGTTTGAAAAGTATATAAGACAACAAATAGAACCATTTACAGATGTGCCAATTGTATTTATTTCTACACTAACCAAGCAAAGAATATTTAAAGCAATAGAAACTGCTGTTGAGGTTTATAAAAATCGTTCAAAGCGAATAAAAACTAGTGTGCTTAATGATGTTTTATTGCCAATAATAGAGAATTATCCACCTCCAGCATACAAAGGAAAGTATGTTAAGATTAAGTATATTATGCAATTGCCAACACCACAACCACAGTTTGCGTTTTTCTGTAATTTACCACAATACGTTAAAGAAGCTTATAAACGTTTCTTAGAAAATAAATTGAGAGAACATTTTGATTTTAATGGTGTTCCTGTAACAGTGTATATGCGTAAAAAATAGAATTTATTCTATTGGAATAAATTCATAAGTGTTTTCTGATAAATCTAGAATAACACGATACTTACCAGCTTTTATAGGTATGTTTTCACCAAAGTATAATGCATTACCCTTTGGAAAAGTGTCTCCACCCCAATTTTGAATCCAGCTATCTCTAGATCTAAATTTTAAGCTACCATTTTTTAAAGTTATTTCTATTTTCCAAATACTCTTTTGCTCATCAATTAGCATCATAGGTATAGAATTAGTCCAATTGTTTGTGGCATCTCCAATTATACCAATATCTTGATATAAAAGTCTAACTTCTGGATAGTATTTCTCAATTTTATTTTTGATTGATTCTCCATCTTCACCAGTGCCATTTATTGAAAAAACTATATATCTTTTATAATTTTGTACAGATCTCAAAATGTCTTTAAATGCAACCGAATCAAGTAATGCTCTAACGCGTTCATTTTCTTTTTGAAAGAATAAATTACTTGTAAAGTTTCCAGTTGCAGTGTATCCAAAAACAGGATAATAACGTGGAAAATTATTTTGTATCAGAAAATTTGTGATGAGATTTTGATCTGATTCTAGATTTAATTCATATGACCAATTGGTATAACTTGATATCTCTTGTGCTAATGTGTTATGAGTAATGTTCTTAGGGTCTGGATTTAATTTAGAGAAATAGTATGTGCTTTGAGAGTTTTTAACTAAAGAAGGCTTTGTGTCTAGGTAATAAAGGACATTCAATAATTTATTATTAGGTATGGAATCAGGATTATTAAGTAAAGAATTAAGTAATTTATGTTGTTCTATAGTATAATACACAGATTGTTTAAAGTTAGCGATATCTATATCAATCGTATTGTACACATGCTCTAGTGAGGTTTTAAACTGAGATTCTTGTTTTCGATTTTCATTCCAATTTTGTAATTGTAACGCCATAAAAATACCAAGCATAATAAGCACAACTTCACCAAAAGCGTATCTAAAATATTTTAGAAATTTATTTTCATTGGCAAGTTGCCAACGAATTTTACGAAAGAAATTAAGCATTACAAAATTATTGTAAAGCAAGAAAATAGAGTAGTATTGGGTTTTTAAATATAGGAATATTTAATTAATAAAGATATTACCAACCACCAGAGGCTCCACCACCTCCAAAGCCACCGCCACCGAAGCCGCCTCCAAAGCCGCCTCCACCAAAGCTTCCTCCAGAAGAACCACCTCCAAATAAGCCACCACCACTAGATTTTCTTCCATAGCTGCCTCTTCCCATATTACTAAAGATAATAGCTTCAAGCAAATCCATGTCTTCAGAACGATTGCCTTTATTGCCACCACCACCTTTTCCTCTTCGATTTGCAGATATTGCAATCATAAAAATAACAAACACAAAAAGTAGAAAGACTATTACGCCAATTGGAAAGCCACCATCAGTTTGTCGTGTTCCAGTATATTCTCCGGTTAAAGTTTTAAATATGGCATCTGCACCATTGTTAAGTCCTCCATAATAGTCATTCGATCTAAAATATGGAATTATATCTTTTTCAATAATGCGTTTGCTCATTGCATCTGTTAGCAAATGTTCTACACCATAACCTGTATTAATTCCGATTTTTCTATCGTCTTTTGCTAAAAGAATAAATACACCATTATCTTCTTTTTCTTGACCAATTCCCCATTTATGAGCCCAATTAGCACCAAGATAATTAATCTCTTCGCCTTTGGTTGAACTAATAATAGCAACAACAATTTGTGTAGATGTTGTGTCTGAATATTTAACTAGCTTATTTTCTAAACTTGATTTTTCTGAAGAGGATAATAATGAAATATAATCGTAAACACTAGTTTGAAATTTTGGAGTTTCAGGGATTTCATATTGAGAAAATCCTAATTGAAAAACTCCAAAGATTAATATAAATAAAAGTGATTTTTTAAAATACATTAGCCTTTAGAGATTGTGTTAGATAACTCATCAATATCATTGGATCGATAAGGAAAATATTTTTGAAGTTGTTCTCCAGTTTTCAAAATTCCATTTACTATACCTAATTTAAACTCTCCTTTTTTAAAGTGAGAAGCCATAATATCTTTTGTGGAATTCCAGAAGTCTAATCCAACAACATCATTTATACCTTTATCGCCATAAATGCTAAAAACTTTATCATCAATTGCAACATAGATAAGTACACCATTTTGAAGCCTAGTGTTGTCCATTTTTAGTTTATGAAACAGCTCAATTGTTCGTTTAGTAATATCTGAATTTAATTTATGTTCAATGTGAACACGTATTTCTCCAGAAGTATTTTTTTCAGCAATATGAATAGCTTCAACAATCTCTTGTTCTTCTTGAGCGTTTAAAAAATCCTCTAGTTTAGACATTAAAAAAATTATGTTTAATCAAAATCAAATTCGACGTCAGGAGCTTCTTCGGCACCTGGATCAGATTTAAAATAAGCCATTTTATCAAATCCTAAAACTCCAGCTATTAAACTATTTGGAAATCGTCTTACATGTTCGTTATAAGGCTGTACAGCTTCATTAAATCGGTCTCTAGCAACATTTATACGGTTTTCTGTACCTTCTAATTGACTTTGTAATTCTAAGAAATTTTGATTTGCTTTTAACTCTGGATAGCGTTCTATAGTGACTAAAAGTCTAGATAAAGCACCACTTAAACCACTTTGAGCTTGTTGGAATTGAGCTAATTGTTCTGGTGTAATGTTAGAAGGGTCAACTGTTGTTTGAGTTGCTTTTGCTCTTGCTTCTATAACAGCAGTTAATGTAGTTTTTTCGAAATCGGCTGCACCTTGAACAGTTTTTACAAGGTTTCCAATTAGGTCATTTCTACGTTGATAAGAACTCTCAACATCTCCCCAAGCATTTTGAGTTGCTTCTTGTAAACTTACAGCTGAGTTGTTAATTCCCATTCCCCAAAAAGCTAAGAGCAGGATTACGACTATGGGTACTATCCACTTTTTCATTTTAAAAATAGTTAAGGTTAATTTATTAAAGCTGATCTTTAATTTTAATCAGATTATTTTTTATGTCTTCTAATTTACTAATTAAATCGAAGTTATTTAACGTTTTTTTCTTTTCTTCTTTTAGGCGTGTTTTTGCACCATCAAGAGTAAGTCCACGTTCTTTTACTAAATAGTAAATTAGCTTAAGGTTTTTAATATCTTCAGGAGTGAATTTGCGATTTCCTTTCGCATTTTTCTTAGGTTTTAACGCTTCAAATTCTTTTTCCCAGAAACGT
>Ga0208671_10000565_pt1 | contig 18086 bp, 14 predicted proteins | sample ColrivemetaGS759_FD_187606 | JGI IMG/M metagenome (GOLD analysis project Ga0208671, IMG submission 187606) | Estuarine microbial communities from the Columbia River estuary - Ebb tide ETM metaG S.759 (SPAdes) (version 2) | ecosystem: Environmental > Aquatic > Marine > Intertidal zone > Estuary ...
ACAACGCTACACGACATAGATTTGGAGTATAAAAATGGCACAAGACATTCTAATAACACCGGGAAGCGGCGAGCCACAAATACTTTTTCGTGGTAGCGGCGCAATAGACACTGCCGTAGAGCTTAACGTTCTATCTAGTTATCAAAGTGGAACCGGTTCAGGTACTGCCCTTTTGTTTGAAGGTACAGAGGGACAACTCTTTGGAATTACAGACAATCTATCTAGTGGCACAATATTTAGTGTTGCAGATATTACTGGCCTGCCAATTATTGAGGCAGATGCAAGTGGTGATGTTAAGCTGGGTGAATACGGAAGGTATGTTGGAATAGGAATGGGCGTTCCTGCCTATGGGCTTGATGTCTTTTCTTCGGGAATACTACGTAAAGGTGTAATACTTTCAAATTATGTTCCCGCCACGACTACCAACGCGCTTTATAATGAAGGTGGAACGTTAAAATTCAACGGTTCTTCTGTTGGTGGTGCTAGTGCGGAGTCTCAGTATGCTTCTGGTCAGGCCATATCTAATCAGTCTAATATCACGGCATTGAACACGGCTTCTGGTGTAGCTACTTCATTAGTTGCTAGTTCTGGCATAGCAACCTATGCTAGCGGTCAGGCTATCGAAAACGAAGGTCTCGCGACATACGCCAGCGGTCAGGCGATTGAAAACGAAACCGATATTGGCTACGTTTCTGGAATCGCGGTTTACACTTCTGGTGTTGCCGCCTACGCTAGTGGTCAGGCGATTGAAAACGAAGGTCTTGCGACATACGCTTCTGGCAATACGGCTAATATAGCCTTTGGCTCAAATGCGGAGGGTGATATTCTGTATCATAATGGCACAAGCTTTATTAGGCTTGCAAAAGGCAGTAATGATACAGTGTTAACTATGGATGGAAATGTTCCTAACTGGGAAGCTGCTGGTGGAGGTTCTAGTTTGACGGCTGCTAGTGGTATCGTAGTAGATGGTGCTGACAAGATAAATATATATGGAGGTACTGGAAATCTTCAAGAAATACAGCTTACTTCTGATAATATTTTTACTCCAAAAATGATCTTCACTGGTTCTGGGGTTCAGGATACTCCAGTAACTCTTAAAGTTCTATCTAGTCATGCATCTGTTAATACTTCTGGCACTGCTCTTTCTTTTGAAGGCACACAAGGTCAGTTGTTTGGTATTACAGATAATCTTTCTAGTGGTAATATTTTTACTGTAAACGATATTACTGGTCTTCCTTTAATATCTGCTGACGCTAGTGGTGATGTTAAAATAGGTCAATTTGGAAGATACGTTGGGATTGGAACTGGTGTTCCTCTTTACGGCTTTGATGTTTCTTCCTCTGGGCAGCTTCAAAAGGGTGTTATACTTTCGGACTATGTTCCGGCAACGACTACTAATACTCTTTATAACGATGGCGGCGCGCTCAAATTCAATGGTTCTGCGGTTGGTGGCGGTACGGTTCAGGGTACAGACGGAACTTACGATATTCAACCCACAAACGAAGGCGCGACGACAGGAAACGCTCGCGGTGAAAATTCGGTTGACTTGCAAACAGTAAGAAATGCTTCTACACAGGTTGCTAATGGCCTCCATTCTGTTATAGGTGGTGGTAAAAACAATACCGCTTCTGGCACGGCGTCTGTTGTCTCTGGCGGTTGCTCCAATACCGCTTCAGCTTCTTCGACTGTTATTGCTGGCGGTGGTGGAATGGTGGGCAACACTGCCTCTAACACTTACTCTACTGTTGGTGGCGGTGAAGCAAACACCTCTTCTGGTTTCGTTTCTACTTTAAATGGTGGATACAATAACACTTCTTCTGGTAGTTTTTCTACCGTTAGTGGCGGTTGCTCCAATACCGCATCTGCCTCTTATTCTACTGTTGGTGGTGGTAGGAATAATTGCGCGTCCACTCAGTGTTCTACTGTGGCTGGCGGTTGGCTTAACACGGCATCCAACTCGGTTGCTACTGTTGGTGGTGGTTATAATAATACTGCTTCTGGTTTTGTATCTACCGTTAGCGGTGGTTATAGCAATACTTCCAGCGGTGAGTTATCTACTGTTGGCGGCGGTAAGAGCAATACTGCTTCTAGTTATAGCTCAACCGTTGGTGGTGGTTATAACAATGTCGCGAGTGCCTATTGTTCTACTGTTAGTGGTGGTGCTAGCAATATTGCTTGTGGTCAAAAGTCAACGGTCCTTGGAGGGGCATTAGGAGTAGCCTCAAGGGTTGGAGAAGTGTCCCACGCTGCTGGTGGTTTTAGCTCCGTCAAAGGTTCTGCCCAACACACACTATTAGTAGCAAGACGTTCAACAACAGACGCCACAGCAAACCAAGAAGTGTTATTAGATGCCAATCAAAGATTAGACATCCCAGCAGAAACTACATGGATGTTTACAGTTAAATTAGCAGCACACAATGATACAGACGGCGAGGGTGCTTGGTGGAATTTCCGTGGAGGTATAGTCCGAGACGGAGCAGGAAACACTTCCATAATTGGTAGTGTAGTACATGACTCTTATGCTGATACTAGCCTGTCAGCAGCATCGGCAAGTGTTGTTGCGGACGATACCAACGAAGCGCTTGAAATCAGAGTCACGGGCGTTGCTGGCAAGAACATTCGCTGGGTTGCCGTTGTAGATATTTCACAAGTAAGTTGGGGAACTCCATAATAATTCTTGTATTTTACTTGGTTTAGGGGTATAATATAGTGTATAGAGACTTTTTAGGAAAGGAAGAAATATGAAGAAATACGCGATTTTTAATGTGCAGGGTGGGATTGGAAAGCATATTGCGGCAATCGCTGTGGCAAAATGTATTAAAAATAACTATCCAGACAGAGAGCTGATTGTAGTTTGCGCTTGGCCCTCTCCATTTATTAATTTAGATTTTGTAGACCGTGTTTACAAAGAAGGAATGACTCCATATTTTTATCAAGATTATGTTTCGGGCAAGGATTCATTATTATTTAAACATGAGCCATACTTTACAACAGACCATATTCACGGTAATAAATCATTAATTGAAAATTGGTGTGAGTTATATGGGTTAGGGTATAATGGGGAGAAGCCTGAAATTGTATTTAATTTGCGCGAAAAGCAACTAGCGAACAAACTTTGGAATAGCGACAAACCTATCATGGTTATGCAAACCAGTGGCGGACCTTATGAACAAGGTGGCGCTTACGCCTATAAATGGACTCGCGACATGCCTATTCAAACAATGAACGCAATTGTTGAAGAGTTTAACAAGACTTACAATATTTTTCAAGTAACGAGAGTGGGCGCTCCAGTTGGACAGGGTGTTGTAGATGTTAGCTCGCCTCATAGTGTTATGGAGCTTGCGACACTTTTGCTTCGTAGTGAAAGGCGTATTTTCATAGATTCTATGATGCAACATGCGGCAGCCGCACTAGACCTACCCTCAACGGTTGCTTGGATTGGCACAAACCCAAAGGTGTTTGGCTATGATATTCATGACAATATTGTAGCAAATCAAATTGAAGGATTTAAACTTCCAGACAGTTATTTGTTTGAGTATAGTTTTGATGGCATTACACATGAATGTCCGTATAAGGATGAGTCAGAGATTTTTAATGTAGACACTATTATTAGTTCTATAAAACAGCAAGGAATTTAAACAATGATAGAAAAGATATTTTTTAATAGTTCTCTTCCTAGGTCGGGCAGCACGCTATTGCAGAACATTATTGCGCAGAATCAGAAGTTTTATGTTACTCCTACTTCGGGCGTTTTAGAGTTGGTTTTTGGCGCGCGCGCAAACTACACAGGTTCGCCAGAGTTCAAGGCTCAAGACGCAGAGGAAATGAGACTGGCATTTAAGTCTTTTTGTAAAGATGGGGTTTTTGGATTTTACAATAGTTTAACGGATAGACCATACGTTATGGACAAAAGTAGGGGATGGGGATACTATAGAGATTTCTTAGATTTCTTTTACCCAAATCCTAAAATTATTTGCATGATTAGAGATCCAAGGTCAATATTTTCATCTATGGAAAAGAACTTTAGAAAAAATCCAGATAAAGCCAATATGACATCTGATGTAGATATGACAAATATTACAACAGAACAAAGAATTGACACATGGGTTAGTAGTCAACCAGTTGGTCTTGCCTTTGACAGACTAAGCCAAGTTATTAAAGAAAAGAAGAGCAAACATATCTTATTTATTAAATACGAAGAGTTAACAAAGAATCCTACCAAAGAGATACAAAAGGTGTATAATTATTTAGAGATTGATAATTGCGAACATGATTTTGATAACGTGAGACAAACTACAAAAGAAGATGATGAAGTTTACGGCGTGTTCGGAGATCACAAGATACAAAACAAAGTAACATCAAAAAATCCAGACTATAGAGACATTCTTGGTGTAAATACATCCAATTGGATTAAGCAGAACTATTCATGGTTTTATGAAACTTTTAATTACTAGGAGATTAAAGTGAGTGTACTAGACAGAGATTTTCAGGACGTAATGCCGCCAGCAGCACAGCGAACTGCAAGCGAGTTACTTATAACTACAAAACGCACTTTTGAGATGATGGCTAATGCCTTCAATCAAGGGTCGCAGCAGTTTTGGAACAATCATCAAGGAGCTACGCCACAAGAAATTGCCGATATTCTTGGCGTAGACGCTAAAGAGGTTTTTGAGCTTCATGCGCAGCTTGGCACTTTTCTTGCTGGTATTAATCCAGAATCTGTAGCTCAAGGGCTTTCGCACGTTGGAGATATTACTTACAACGAAGATGGAACAGTTCAAGTTAGTAAGTGAGAGTTTCTTACCCCCTTTTTAATGTTTGTAGATTAAAATATTATTTTTAATGTGTATTTAGTTAATACTGTGTATAAATATATGGAGGTACATTATGGCATTTGTAGAAGAAGCTCACGTTAATGATATAGGTACGGTATTTAGGGTCACGGTATATGATACAACTTCTACCGGAGGCACTACTGTTGCAAATATCAGTAGCGCATCAACTAAAAAGTTTATATTCAAAAAACCAGACGGAAGCACTTTTGAAAGGGTTGCAGTTTTCACTAGTGATGGTTCCGATGGTCAAATACAATATGTTACAGTAAACGGAGATCTTGGTGGTCCCGGAACTTGGCATTTACAAGCTTACGTTGCCACTCCAGATGGAACTTGGAACACTAGCGTGGGTTATTTTAAAGTCAACGAAAATTTATAGGTGATTTATGTCTTGGAAAGTAGATTTAGTTGTAATGCTTAGATCTCTTATTGGAGACCTAGACCATGCAAAGTATACAGACGAAAGATTGAAGCAGGTAATAGTTGTGGGTGCTTATAATGTTATAAATGATGCAGATTTTCAGAATGAATACTCCGTAAGTGTTTCCTCTCTGTCTATATCTCCTGATCCAATATCTCAAAAAGACACCGACTTTTCTATTCTTAGCGTTTACAAGGCTGCCTGTATTTTAATAGGTAGCGAAGTTAAGACAGAATCCGCTAATGCTATCTCTATTAAAGATGGCCCTTCGGCTATTGATCTTAGGGGCGTTACTCAAAATTTAAACATCATATATCAAGATATATGTAAAAAATACGACGAATTACTAAAAACTTATCAATACAATAACACTCTTGTTGGTCAAGCTATCATGGGTCCATACAGTCCCGGCAGTATGATTTTAAGATCTAATGAGTTTGATTATCGTGGCAACATATTTGACTAGGAGAAAAAAATGTCGGTTACTAAAAAAATAATTGATGGCAATGATCAACCCCAAGGTGGAGAGGGGATCGTTAGTATCGCTGGTGCGAGAGGGCTATCTGCATCTGATAAAATAGGTGCTAACAATACGCTAAATTCATTTCCTCCATTGCAACCTACGCAAATAGATTCTCCAAACTCTGTAACAAACGATACTTTTAACTATAGGTTTAACTCTGACGAAGTTAGATTTGCCCCCATCGGGCTTAACACCACAGGTGCTGAAAACGCAACCGGGGTTGTGGTTAGCGCTATTACCGGAAGATCTATCGAGGTTGTGGACTACACTATAGTAGCAGAAAAACAAACTACTGTAGATTTTCTTTCTAATTCCACCCCTATCGTAAGCGGGGTACACTTTGCTGCTAATGGTGGCGCTTCCGTAAGTAGCAATGAGGGCGTTATGGCTACTAGTGCTGGAGAGTCTCTTCAGGTTAGTACTTCTTCTGGTGTTTTGGGTGGGCATCTTTCATATAGGCTTGTTTAATGGCTATAAATATACCGGCTAGTGTTTTTAATACATACAATGAGGCAGTTCTACTTTTTACTAGGACTGGAACTCTAGTGTATCCAGAGAAAAGAGAGCAGTGTCCTAACTGTTTTATGGACACTATGGGTAGTAGAAATAGATCTATAAGTAAATACAAGGCTGGCGGTCCCTACCCTTTTGAAAGAGGGATGCCATGCCCTTATTGTGGCGGAAAAGGCTATAAGGCTATAGAGACTTCGGAAGATATAACACTTAGAATTTATTGGAATAGAAAGTTTTGGGTTGACATAGGTATACCTATAGATATTCCAGACGGCTCTATACAAACCATATCTTACATGGCAGATTTAGAAAAAATAAATAAAGCTAAATACCTGATTCCAAAATATGACGGGATAGAAAAATACGATCAGAGTAGATACCAAAGGACAGGCTCTTCTTATCCGCAGGGATTTAAGCAGAATGACACAAAGTATGTTGTTACATTTTGGACTAGGAGTAGTACGTGAAAATAGTTACAAGCAACGCAAGAATACGCTCGTTGATAAATAAAGCGCTGGCAAAAGAGGGCGAGAAAGTACTAAAAACTGCGGCTTCTGGTATAAGAAAAAGAGTAAAAGAGGTCGTTAGAACGGCTATCTCTAAGTGTCCAGAAATTCAAGAGCTTTCTAGCGGTACTCTGCGATTAGATTTTGGACTAACAGAAGACCCCTCTGATGCCATAATTAATTCTGTGGCAAATTCTACAAGGGTTTCTGTTTCAAAAATAAGCTCAAGAGGCGGAAGCTTTAGGGGTGGTGTTAAGGTGTATGTACAGCCCTCGACTTTCTCCAACCTTCTTTCTTTGTCTGTTTCAAGGCAGGATCTAGAAAGCGGCGGATCTATACCTTGGCTCAGTTGGTTACTAACGGCGGGAGACACGGTAATCATTGGTGATTTTGGTGTTGATTACGAAATGGGTACTGGTAGAACCGGCGGTGCTACTATGAGCGCAGAAAAAAGACCCTTTAAAGTTAACCCCACGTACTCTGGTGACATTGATAACAATTTTATAACCAGAGCTATTGGTCCTTCTATGAGAGAAATTTCTAGAATAGTAAGACAGGAGCTTTCATAATGGTAGGTGGTCCTCATACAAAACTTTCAAATCTTTCAAACGCTCAAGACGCGACGGTTTCTAATATACTTTTAGATAACTTTATAGCCTTTTACGACTGGGGATTTCTAGACCGTGGTTCTTTTTATAATATAAAAATTCCCCAGTCTGGAATTCACGGCGGAGATAGGCATAAATTAAGAAGTGCTGACGACCCTAATTATACAGATGGTCAGGTTTGGGAGGGTTATCGTCAGAACTGGGTTTGGGAAAGCGGTATAGATGGAACTACAGAACAGCCCACAAGAATATCGGGCGTATTTGTTGATAGTACTTTCTACGCTACTGGAAATATTAGCAAGCCATTTTATATAGATTATCCAAATGGTAGGGTTGTCTTTGATTCTGCTTTAAGTACTTCTAGTGAAGTTAAGTTAGAGTATAGTCATAAGTGGGTGCAGGTTATTCCTGCTGAGGGGGTTTCTTGGTTTCGTCAGATACAACAAAGGTCTTTTAGGAACGAAGAAGGATTTCAGGTTTCTTCTTCTGGCGGGTGGGCGCAGCTTGGGGAAACTAGGGTTCAGCTTCCTGCTTTGGCTATAGAAGTTATTCCGGCTTCAAGCTTAGAGGGCTTTCAGTTAGGCGGTGGTCAATGGGTTAATAATGATATTATATTTCATGTTATATCAGAAAACCACTGGGAGTGTAATAATATTATGGACGCTACCCTTTATCAAAACGATAGAACTATACATTTATTTAATCCTACTACCGTAGGTATTTCTGGGGCTTATCCTTATAACTATAGGAATGAGCTAAACGAAAACGCTTTACCTAGTGGGCTATATCCAAATCTTATTGATAATTTCTTTTATAGAAGATGCTGGATAGACGGATCAAGAACTCAGGGTGTTACTCAGATAACTCCCGATCTTTACATTGGAACAACTCGCTGTAAAACGCAGGTAAAAGCTATATAATTCAATATTTTGTGTATATACAATAGCCTTTACCAGAGGACTATAACTATTTAAGGGAGATTATCATGGCTGGTCGCAATCAAAGAATATTCTACGCTTGTCAGGCTGTAGCAATTACCGGACGTGGCGGCGAACTACACGCTGCTAACATCGTTAAGGGTTTGCAAAGCGTTGGTATGAGTAGCACGTTTACCCTAGATCAAGTTTTTGAGATGGGGCAGATTGAAATTTATGAAAACATAGAAGAAGTGGCAGATATTGAAGTAACCTTAGAAAAGGTTATTGATGGTGAAAAACTAATCTATGATTTGGCATCTAACGGAGCTTGCAAGACAGACGTTGTGTCTGCTACCAAGGCTAGATCTGATGTTTACTTGGCGGTATTTGATGACGGACTTTCTCACGCCACTGGTGTTCCGAGAAACGTTTGTATGAATTCTGGAATGTTTATTAGTTCTGTTTCTTACAGCTATAGCATTGACGGAAGCGCTACAGAATCTGTTACCCTTGTTGGTAACGATAGGTTCTGGAATGAAGACGGAGGCGGAGTTCTTGGTGGTGAAACCGTTCCTTACTCTGGATGGCGAGAGTTTGAAAATGAAGTAGGCGGAGCTTCTGGCATCACTTACCAACTGGACGGATCAGACGCTCCTGTTTCTGGTGTTGTTCGTAGGGTTGATGTCGATATCGCCGGTTCTACCCTTCCTGATCTTTTGAAGAGACAGGGCGGTGATGATAGCTCTACTGAGGCTGGAATTAGCTCTAATGCTCATATTCAAAGTATTTCTGTTAGCACAGACTTTGGTCAAGAGAATATTCAAGAGCTTGGTAGATTTGGTCCTTACCATAGATACGCTACCTTCCCAGTAGAGGTAACTTGCGATTTTGAAGTTATTGCAACTTCGGGTGGGTTGATTAACGTTTCTGGAGCGGCTCCAAACCTTAGCGACCATGAGCTTGTCGTTAAAGATACTGCCGGTACTGTTATTAATCTCGGCACTAAAAACAAGCTTTCTAGCGTTAGTTATTCTGGCGGAGATACTGGTGGAGGAAACTCTACTGTTAGTTATTCATTCAGTAACTTTAATGTTTTGACTGTTCAGGGTGGATCATAATCTGCGATAGCCTAACTTCAGGATAAATTTTGGGCAAGTAGATAATAGGAATTAGGATGGATATTATACAAAATGAGAAAATTTTATGTCGTATATTGCAGGGTCGTCTACGTTATTCGTCAGGCGGGCCTGCTTTATACATATACGAACCTACTAGCGAGATACTAGAAGAGTCTTTCGAGGTTTACGACGAATGCTATAATGAATCTTATTTTAAAGGGGCTTATTTAAAAAGTGAGCTTGTAGAGGTTTTGGTTGGAAATAATCTTTGGAGTCCTTTTGACGACAGAGAGGCTGAAAAGATTGAGAAAAAAATAGAAGAATACAAGCTTAAAGCTTTTGAGTTTTTCTATAAGATTAGAGATTTGGAAAGTATAAAAATGGTTTTAAGACATCTAGAAAAAGAATTAATTAAATACAAAAATAAGAAACATGTCTTAGACCACGTTTCTTGCGAAGGTGTTGCTGATTTTGCTAGGTCTAGTTGGATAATCTCAAAAACCGTTTACAATTCAGATAAAACTCTTTATGACTGGTCTAATCATTCAACGTCTTCTATTATGGAATTTTATAATTCTAACAAGATTTCTAGCGAGCAGTTTAGGCACATAGCCAGAAACGACCCTTGGAGATCTATGTGGAATGTTGGTAAAAAACAATCTAGTGTTTTTGAAAAGCCTTCGTCGCAACTAACTAAAGATCAAATTGCTTTATGTAGTTATTCTTCCATGTATGATAACGTATACGAAAGTCAAGAATCTCCTGACGAAAGGGTTATAGAGGACGATGATTGTTTAGACGGATGGTTTATACATCAGCGCAAAGAGTACGAAAAGAAAAAGAAACAGAAGACAACTGATGATATGATCAAGAATCCTAAGATAGCAAATTCTCAAGAAATATTCTTAATGGCTAATGATCAAGAAGAAGCTAATAAAATATTTGATATTAACCATCCTTCCGTTAGAGGGATTATAAAAGATAGACAGCAAACTATTAAAAGTGCTGATCATCAAATTAAATTTACAGAATTTAATGATGTTAAGCAAGACATAGCAATACAGGGTATGCAAGCGGCCAAAAGTAAAATTAAAGGAATGAGATAATGGAAGACTACAATAAGTTTCTAAAGGATTCTATTGATTATAAAAAATCAAGAGAGGACCGATACAAAGAGGTCTCTAAGGATGCTCTTTTTAAAGCCTCCAAAAAGAAAGTTCAAACAACCATGATAGGGGCGCTTTCTACCGTAGAAGAGCATTTCGGTTTTCTGTGGGGGTTTGAAATACCGGAAGAACAACTTACACCAGAACAAAAGCATATCAAAGCAATATTTGAAGATGTCCGTGCTAAAATTCTTGATCGCGGAAATACTCAAATAAGAAGCCTTGAATCTGAATTTGTGAATTATGAAATCAGTAAAAAGAAGTACTTTATCAACCTGCCAATGGCAAAATCTAAAGGAGAAGAAGATGGGAAATGATACACAAAGAACTCTGACTAGCGAAGATCACGAAGGTAATGAGGTGGTAGTTGTTGTTAAAAAGCCTACCGCTCAGGATTACAATAAGTCTCAGATATCTTATAATACGTCTTTTAGAGAGGCTCTCGATTCGGGCGCACTGCTTAGACAGAAATTAAATGACTATATGAAAGAGCAGGGGATTTGGGATGATAAAAAAGAAGAGCAGTACGATAGACTTGTTTCAGAAATAGGAGGTATGGAAGATGGTCTAAAGGGTGGTGGTATTAAACTCTCTGCGGCTAAGGAGATTGCTTTAAAGCTTAAACAAAAGCGTTTGGAATTTAGAAATTTAATATCAGAAAAAAATGCTATGGATACAAATTCTGCCGAAGGGCAGGCTGACAATTCAAGGTTTGTCGCCTTGGTGTCTAGGTGCGTTTTTGATAGTTCTGGTAACAATAGAAAGTTTGCTGACATCCAAGCTTATGAGGCTCAGGCGGATCAGCCTTGGGCGGTTGAGGCCGCTGGCGAACTAGCTAATATGCTATATAATATTGATCCAGACTACGATAAAAATCTTGAAGAAAATAAATTTTTACAAGAGTTTAATTTTGTAGATGAAGAACTTCGTTTAATTAATGATGAGGGTCATCTTACAGATGTTGAAGGACGACTCATTAACGACGAAGGAAGATTTATAGCCTACCGTACAGAAAAGGGTAAGGACGATAAAAATCCTGACGAGCTTTATTTTGTAAACAGAGACGGTGAAGAGGTTGTCAAGGTTATAAAAAGTAACGGCGAAGAAGACTGGGTTAGGTTATCGCTGAAGGAAAGGCAGCCATTTTTGGATGAGGATGATAATCCTATCGGGGCGAAGATCGAGGAAAAAACAAAACCCAAGACCAGACGTAAAACGACTGCTAAAAAAACCGATGCAAAATCGACATAAGTGTGTATAGGTATTAGGGAATGCTTCTAGCGGAGGAATCTTTACGGATTCCTCCGTCTTTTATATAGCGGAGAAAAGATGGCACAGCAATTTAATTTAACTGCACAGATCAACTTGCAGTCACCAAAGAATGTTGGAAGGGTCGTTTCTGATATACAGAGACAGCTAAAGGGTAGCGGGTTAAATACTGTAAATATAAAAGTAAAAGCCGACCCTAGATCTATGGCTCAAACTAATAAACAACTTCAAAATATTAGTAGAAATTCTAAGTCTGCTTCTAAGGATATAAATACTCTTAACAGAAGCCTTCAAGAAGCTACCAGAAGATTTAGTGTTATCACGTTGGCAACTGGTACGCTTCTTTCTTTTGTTACGGGTTTTAAAAACGCCACAAAAGCCGCTATTGAGTTTGAGAGAGAGCTTATAAAAATATCTCAAGTTACAGGCAAAAGTGTCCAGCAGTTACAAGGGCTAACAAGGGAGGTTACAAAACTTTCTACTAGCTTAGGCGTATCTTCTTCTGATTTGTTAAATGTTTCTCGGACTTTGTCTCAGGCTGGATTTTCGGCAGAAAAAACTCGTAAAGCGCTTGACATTCTAGCAAAAACAAGTTTAGGTGCTACGTTTACCAGTATTCAAGATACTACTGAGGGCGCTATTGCGCTCCTTAGACAGTTTGGAAATGAGGCTCGAAAGGCTGGTGGAGACATTAAGTTTCTTGAGCAATCCTTAGATGCTATTAATGCTGTCTCTAAAAGGTTTGCGGTTGAGTCTGACGACCTCATTACTGTTATACGTAGGGTTGGTGGTGTATTTTCTGCCGCAGGCGGAGAAGTAAATGAATTGATTGCACTGTTCACTAGTGTTCGTTCTACCACCAGAGAAAGTGCTGAAACTATCGCTACGGGTCTTCGTACAATTTTTACAAGGATACAAAGACCAGAAACCATAAACCAGTTAAGAGAGCTTGGTATTGAGTTGCAGGATGCTCAGGGTAATTTTGTTGGAGCTTTTGAGGCTGTTAAAAGGCTTTCTCAAGGTCTTAACACACTAGATCCTAGAAGCGCTGTGTTCAGTCAAATAGTCGAAGATCTTGGTGGATTTAGGCAGATAGGTAAAGTTATTCCTTTGATTCAACAGTTTGCTACCGCGCAAAAGGCTCTTGCTGTAGCGCAAGGAGCGGGCGGTTCTTCGGCAAGAGATGCGTTAAAGGCTCAGGCCGGGCTGGGGGTACAGATACAGAAGGTTAAAGAAGAGTTTAATGCTTTAATAAGACAGTTTTCAGACAGTAGTACGTTTAAAAGTGTGGCAAAGGGTGCGCTGGAAATTGCTAGTGCTATGATTAAAGTGGCGGAAGCTGTAGAACCTCTTTTACCGTTGTTGACAAGTATGTTCGCATTGAAGCTTGGAAGAAGTTTAGCTCCGGGAATAGCTAGTATGGCGGGTATCGCCAGAGGTGGTGGTGGTGGTGGTCGTGGATTTAGTAGATTTGCTAGAGGTGGAATGGTTCCCGGTCAGGGCAATCGTGATACTGTTCCAGCCATGCTAACTCCGGGAGAGTTCGTTATAAAGAAAAGTAGCGTAAAGAGTTTAGGCACCGATACACTTGCTCAAATGAACAACAATAGATTTAATGTTGGTGGCACAGCGCTGAGAGAGAAGTTTAAAGAAGGTAGACCTCAGCTTTCTAATAAAAAACTGGGGGGCGAAGCAGTTCCCGGCAGTATACAATTGATAGATGATGTTGCTGGAAAAGCTTTAGATTCAGAACTTGGTACATATGGGGGCGCGTTTTTAAGACCTATCGCTAGAAAACAGAAATTACAGGGATTTGTTGATAAAAAAGCTATTGGCGCCGGGATTAGAAATGATCCCGATTTTAAACAAGTTTTGTCTTTTGGTGCTAAGGTAAAAGGTGGGGCTGGTAAAATCAAAGCAAAGCTGGAAGCGCAATTAAAAAGCATTGAGGGCAAGAGTCAAACTGCACAGGCCGGTTTTGTTTTGAGGGCTGGATCTTTAGAAAAAAGTAAAGCAGAAGGCTTAGAAGATATTATACTGGGGGGTGTAGAAGACACCGTTTTAAAAGGCGCTAATAATATAGGCTCAACTTTAACAAATAGAATGTCTGGAGCTAGCTCTGGTGACGTGGCAAAAATATTAAAAAGTGCAAATATTGATAATGTTACAGGTAATATATTTGAAGCGATTTTAACAAGCGTAGGAGATAAAGATCCTATGGCGGGCAAAGACTCTAATTCTGACTGGGACTATCTTACTGGTCTTGGTGGCAAGTTAGCTTCCTACTTTGACCTTGAAGATGTCGCAACAAGACCTACTGACGCTAAGTCTTCTTTCACTTCTGACAATGTAAAAACCTTTATTAAGAAAGTTAAAAATCTTGAAACTAAAAAATCCATAGCAGAAGCTAATAAGGCTCTGGACCCTATCCTTGGAGCTATAAAGAGAGAGATATCTGGCATGACCGCTGCGGACAGTCGTTCCATAGTATCGGGTCCGGGGTCCAGTACTGTAGCCACAAGGGGTGCAAATCAACAAGTTAGAAAAATGGCAGGTTTGAATAAAGGTGGCGGTATCTCTGGTTCTGATACTGTTCCTGCCATGTTAACTCCCGGCGAGTTTGTATTTAATAAAAGCGCATCAAAAAGTATTGGCTACGGCAATCTAAAAAGAATGAATGAGCAAGGCGTAAAAGGTTATGCCGCCGGTGGTGTTGTTACTACCGGTAGAGATTTTTATGGCAACGGACCTCTCGCGGGTGGGGCTAGATATTCTCCAACACAAGCCTTGGCCGGATCTGGTATGATCGACTCAAAAAGCCTACAGGCTGCCACAAAGCAAATGGGCGTTTTTGAAAAAATATTAGCCAAATTAAATCAGATTGCTAAACAGCTTGAAGCTACGTTTAAAAAAGCCGATACAACAGTCAAAAGAACAGATGGCGATCTGAAAAAAATGGATGTGGACATAAAAGATGTCGCTATTCAGCTAGATAAAGAAGCTCAAGAAATAAGAGAATCCAATGCCGCTAGAGATAAAGAACAAGCAGCGATAAATCGTTCAGCTATGACTCGCGGCCAAAGGGTGGGTGGAGCATTACAAGGGGGCGCTCAAAGGGTGAGTAGAGGAGCTTCTGCTGTTCAGAGTGCTGCCGGATCAGCGCAAAGCTTGCTCTTTCTAGGCGCTATGGTAGGCAGCGTTACTTCTCAAATGTCTGGGCTGAACGAGGCTACAAAAACGGCTATCACTCAAACCACCACTATGGTCGCTGTTGTGGGTGGTATTACTGGAACTTTAGTTGATGTGGGTGCTAGTTTTGTGTTTATGGGGGCGGCTCTTGTAAGTCAAATAGGTAGCGCGATTACTGAATCGGGGGCTTCTATTTTAAGCGCTGGTGCAGATACAGCAGAGGCTGGTGCTAGTTCTCTCGTCACTGCCGCGATGGGTCCGCTTGCTATTGCGGCTGCCGCTCTTGCGGCTGGTCTTTTGGCTGTGGTTGCCATAGCTGCCACTTTTGCTATTGCTATGTATTATTTTTCAGCTAGAGCGAAGGCAGAAGCAGATAATTTTGGAAAAGCTGCTCAAAAATTTATAGAAACATTTCAAGAAACTGGAGAAGGCTTATCTGCTATACTTAAAAATATTGCTAATCAGGAACGAAAAGAAGAAGAATCTAGACAATTTATGTCAGGAATGGCGCTTCCGTTTGCTAGTATGCTTCCCGGTAGTTTTGCTTCGTCCGCTATGGATATGACTGGTGCAACACGGGGAGAAAAGCAGGCGGCCAAAGACGGTAGCAGTTTCATGCTTAAAACCTTTGCTCCTGCTTTAGATGCATATTTTGTAGCACAGGCTGTTGCAGATTATCAAAATGATCCAGAAGTTGCAGCGGCGTTTGAAGCACAGGTAGTAAAAAATACCGAAGCTTTAAATTATCAACTTTTAGCGCAACAAAGTTTGGTTATGTCTTTAAAGAGTTTTGAAAGTAGTCTTAATGATATTGACTTAGCGGAATCTTTAACTCCAGAAGAAAGGGTTTCTCAAAGACTGCAAGCTCAAAAAGATTTTACAAACAGAAGTCCCGGCGGTCAAGAACAGTTTGATGATTTATTTAGCAATATCTTAAAGGCGTCAAAGGAAGCTCAGGGTAATCTTCTCAATAGGGACATAGATCCATCTTTTCTCAAGGCTTCCGGAGATAGGAGTACGGATAGTAAAGGAAATCCCATTCTAGATATAGAACGTCTTATGAATCTAAACGATTCAGATTTAGAACTGATTCCGCCTACGCTTAGACTAGCTTTGCAAACCTCGCTAAAAAATTTAAATTTAGCACTGGAATCAGCGGCAAAAAATACAGCAGAGTCTATTAAAACGCTCGGTGAAGCTCGGCAAAACATAGATGTTAGTGACACTAGTGTAACTAGCTTTGATGATCTTAGTAGTTCTGGCCTCAAGGTTAATCAAGATTATTTAAAGGCGATAGAGGCTTCTACATCTGCTATACGAAATGAGTCTATATTAAGAGAAGCTAAGTTAAAATCGCAGCTGAACGAATCTACTGATCAGAAAGATCGGGATCAATTACAAGAAGCTATAGATAGAGAAATAGAGGGAAGAAATAAATTAATAGGAAATATTGAAAATGGCGAAAAAGAGGCTGTTAATAGTGCTATAAAAAGAAGAGATGCAGACATTGCTGCCGCTCAAGCTGCCGAAGCTTTAAGAACGCGATTATTTGAAGCTGCCGAAGCTTTACAGGCTTTTTCAGACAGAACGAAAGGCTTCATAGATGACAGGCTAGGTATTGAAGATCAAGCAGGTATAGCTCAAGGAAAGGGTAGTAAATTGACTGCTACTAAATTGCAGGCTGTTACTGCGACCACTGATCTTAACCAGTTTAGCGCTGATGCTCAGGGGGCAATTTCTGGAATTTCAGATCCCGGTGAGCGCGATCAGGCGCAAAAGGCTATAGATACACAAATTCAAGTTGCGGAAGCTTTAAAGGTTTTTGAAGCTCCCGATACTGGGCTTTTAAACAGGTCTAGTGTAGATGTGTCTCGCGCCGCTGGCACAGATATTGATAGCCTTATGGATATTATGGAAGATCAGTTTGGAAGCGCGCTGCCCGATCTAAGCTTCCTACCAGAAAAGGTGCAAGAGGATATAATAAGGGGTATAGCAAAAGCTTCTGCGGGCGGAATAACTCAACAAGAATTAGATAATATATTAAAACCAATACAAGCATCAGCAGAAGCCAACAAAAAAATAACGGATGAAATAACAAAAGGTAACCAAGAATATCTTAATGCATATACGTCTTACTTAAATGAAGTAAAAAGACAGTATGGAGAAGAAATTAAATTTAGAAACGCTGTATTCCAACAACAAGAACAGGCTATTGACAGAGAGATAAGAGCTAGAAATATTATTAATCAATCTCTTGGTCGTGACGCTGCTGTTCAAGATAGAAGTGCTAAAGAAGCAAGAAGAGTTCAACAAGCTCAGGGCAATTTGACTGCTGCTGGCGTAGGGGTGGCTGCTGGTGATATTGGTGGCTTGACAGGAGAAAGACAAAGGCTATCCGCTTTATCTCAACAGCAAGGAACAAAAATACGAGGAACTACAGACGATAAACTAAGAACCGGTCTCGCCAAAGAACAGTCTGAAACTTTGAAACAACTTGCTGCTGTAAATAAAGAACTAGAAAGACTTGCAGACCAAAGCGGCAGAGTAGATGATATGTTTGCCGAAATGGAGCGCAACGCAGAGGCTATAGAAAAAGAAAGAGCAAAAAGAGAAGCTGTTACTGCTGTTGTAGAAGAGTTTGTTGTTGGTGGTCAAGATACAAGAAAAGCGCTTGTGGAAGCGGCTACTGGTGTAAGAAAAGCTTTTGCTAGCGGTACACTACAAAACCAAACAGAAGAGCAAAGGTCTGCTACTGTAGGCTTCCTTGACAAGCTTGGAGATGTTGAGCTTTTGGGCGGATTTACTGGTAAAGAAATAAAACAAGAATTAGTGTTTAGAGATGCTATTCAAATGGGTCTTGATCCTAGAATAGCAGAACAACTCGCCACTGCTACAACAAAAGAACAACAACTTATTGATTCTAATGAGCTTTTAGCGTTTGAAATTAATAAACTCAGCGGAGTGATGCAGGCTGCCCAACAGGGGCTTGATCCTGCAAATGTTGCTCCAGCCCTTGTTGAG
>Ga0208671_10000566_pt1 | contig 18075 bp, 18 predicted proteins | sample ColrivemetaGS759_FD_187606 | JGI IMG/M metagenome (GOLD analysis project Ga0208671, IMG submission 187606) | Estuarine microbial communities from the Columbia River estuary - Ebb tide ETM metaG S.759 (SPAdes) (version 2) | ecosystem: Environmental > Aquatic > Marine > Intertidal zone > Estuary ...
TTCAGCTAGTTGGGAAAATATAATTATTTAAAGCGCAAATGAGTATTACCCAACAAAATATTAAAAATATTAAAACAGTTTTAAAATAAATATATTCGAAAATATGTAATCCTGTAGATAAAAAAAAGAAAAAATGACAGAAAATAAATATTATTGCTATTTCTTTCGCTACATGCGATGATAGATGTATATAAGTAATAAAAACTTCCGTTACATCTGTTGTTAAAAAAATAAATAAACAACTGTCACCTGGTTTTGAGCTAAACCTCATAAAAATATGTAATAAAGTTTCTTTAAAATAATAACAATTCACTAAAATAAAACTTCAAGCAATAAAAGAAAAAAAAATACGATATTTAATTTCTAATAAGTATTTATAAATCATAAATTTGTTAAGAAAACAGCCTAATTAGTACAGTAATTGTTTATAAATCTAAAAGTTAAGGGTTTAGATTTATTTTTTATTTTTATAAATGTTGTTTTTTGTAATTATAGCCCGGAAATTTCTTATTATTTTTGAAAAATCACTAAATAATAAAATCCCGATAAAAAAAACAACAATAAGTTGACTTATGCTTATATTTTTCATAAAATCAAAAATTAGATTTATTATTGTTTTAGGCTTATAGTTTAGAGGTAGAACGTACCGCTCATAACGGTGTTGTCGTAGGTTCAAGTCCTACTAAGCCTAATATCACGAATGGATTTTAATTTAAAAACTTATAAACACTTTAGAATTAAACGTTACTTAAGAAAAAAACGATTTTTTTTTTTATTTCATGGGTCTACTTTGAAAAGTAAAAATTGAATAAAAATTGAACAAACCTTAGCTAGCTATCAATTAAGATATTTTAGAGTTCTTAATAAATTAGTAGTTAATATTTTAAAAAATTCAATTTTTAAAAACTTAATCATATTAATACATGGTCCAGTTATTTTATTAAACAGTAATAACGTTAAGTTATCTGTTAAAAATTTAAAAGATATCAGCCCATTTCTTTGTTTGTTAGGAGTTAGATTAAACTATAGAATTTATTCTACAAAACAAATTAAAAATTTAAAGAAAATGTCGTATTTTGAAAATTTTTTAATTTTACATAATTCTATGCAAACTTGTATAAAAATACCTTATTATAAATTCAAGAATAAAAAAACATTATTAATGTCGAAATAATGTGATTTGAACACATGGCTTCCTGTTCCCAAAACAGGCACGCTACCAAGCTGCGTTATATTTCGTTGAAGGAAGTAGGATTTGAACCTACGACAAGATGAACTTAACAGATTTACAATCTGCCACTTTTAACCACTCAGTCATTCCTTCTATAATTTTCTAGTTCGAGTACGAATTTTAATTCGCTTTTTTTTTTTTAGCCTGCACCCGTTATGTGAGCCAAAAATGTAACTTATAATTAATTTTGTAAAAATTTTACGCTTTAACTTTTTAAAAATATAAGATTGATAATTAAAAAATAAATTGTTAAAATGCACTGCGGCAGGTTTTATTTTAAAAATCTTCGATTTTAATAATAAAGCCCGTAAAATTATAATTACTGCTTTAGGTTGCCTAATTTTCTGTTTTTTTTGTAAATTAAACATTCCTGCAGAATGAAAAAACTTGGTAATGCCTTTAATATTGTTTATATTAATTAAAGTATTTGTTGGTGATAAATTGATATTTATAATGTAGCTGATTAATTTATGATTATTGAAGAAAGAAATATGTATGTATGAAACAAAATAATCTGCTTTCATTTTAAGGTTATAAAAATTAATAAAAACAAATAGAAACATTCAACGCGCGTAGAACGAAAATGTTTCTTCTTTTACAAACTTTAAAATATTAATATTATGAAATAAATATTTTATGTGGTTACGGGTAATTAAGTTCTGTAAAAAAAATGACTTATTTGCTATTTTTGATAAAAGCATGAATTTTTGAAATACATTTTATTGATATGGATTTAATTAAAAAGAATCAAAAAAAAATCCCTTTGATTAAAAAGTTAGTTATAGGAAAAAAAAATATAGCAGGTAAAAATAATTCCGGAAAAATTACCGTTTACCATAAAGGTGGAGGTCATAAAAGAAAATATAGAGTAATTAATTTTATGCGAAGCCAAGATTCGATAGGAATTGTTACTGCAATAGAATACGACCCTAATCGTACAGCTTTTATAGCTTCTATTTATGACTTTTTGAATCTTAAATATTTTTATACAATCGCACCTAAAAATTTGAATATTGGTAATATCATAAAATCAGGTTTTAGTGCCGATATTAAAATTGGGCATTCTTTAACGTTAATGAAAATTCCTGTGGGAGGGTTTATTCACAATATTTCACTAGAAGAAAACAAAAAAGCAAAATTAATTAGATCTGCGGGAACAAAAGCACAACTAATTGAAAAAACTTCCAAATATTGCCGAATTATCTTAAGTTCTGGCACGCATATATTTCTTTCTCCCACATGCCAAGCTACTATTGGGAGTGTTTCAAATGAATTTTCATTTTTTAAGACAATAAAAAAAGCTGGGCGCAGTAGGTGATTAAATAAACGACCAACAGTTAGAGGAGTGGCTATGAATCCTATAGATCACCCTCATGGCGGTGGTGAGGGTAAAAGTTCTGGCGGTCGGTTTTCTGTAACACCGTGAGGAAAGCCTACTAAAAATGGTAGATCAAACAAACGAAAAATCAAAAACTTCAAATAAAAACAGTAAAGGTTTTACTGTAAATAATATATAACCAAAAAATTAAGTAAAAGTTTATTTAACTAAGTTTTTTAGTATAGCAAAAATTTTAAAAATAACAATAACTATGTATTCAAACAAAATCAAAGTATTAAAATACTAAAAAATGAGCAGAGTTAAATGAAAAGGGCCATATGTTAAAACCAATCTATTAAAAAAAATGAAAAACTCTATGTTAGTTTTAAAAAATAATATTAAAACTATACCTAAAAACTCTATAATATTACCAAAATTTATTGGTTTTTCATTACAAGTTTATAACGGTAAAACATTTATAATTATAAAAATCATAAACGAAATGGTTGGCCATAAATTAGGAGAATTTGTCGCTACACGAAAACAATTCTCTTATAAGAAAAAAAAATAAAAATGGGTCAAAAAACAGACGCACGGATTTTTAGGCAAGGTATACACAAAAAGACTTGGGAATTAAAGCATATTGAAAAAAATAATGAAGAGTTATCATTATATTTGTACAAAACATTAAAAATACAAGAATACATAAATCGATTTTTTAAACTATATAAGATAAAAATTCATAATTGTAAAATATCTTATTCTGAGAGTTCGTTACAAATATATATTTCTTTTTACATAACAACGAAAGTTTTTTCCGCTATAAATAAAAATATAACTAAATATTCAGAGGAGTGTTTAATACTTTCTCGATTTCTTCCCTCAAACGAAAAAAAAAGAAACTGGAAAAGAAACTGAAAGAAAAAGAGAAAAAAAAGTATACATTTTAAACTTCTTCTAAAAAATTGTCAAAAGTTAAAGAGGAAAAAGTATATACAATATTACAAACTAAAACCATATTTGAAAAAAAACTTGAAAAGCTTTCAGGAAATTTTAATAAAAAGTTTGGAAACATATACTAAAAATAAAATTCACATTTCTGTTACACTACAAAATTTGAATCGATACAAAAATTTCTCACACATTCAATTTAAAAATTTAAAAGAAGTTTTCAAACATTTGAGAGTCTTTGTTAAAAACTCATTTTTTAAAGAAGCAATAAATATTTTATTTGTTAGTGTTTCTAAAAGAAAATCAGCAAAAGTATTAGCCGAATTTTTAAGTGATCAATTTCGACTCAACCAACTAAGAACAGATCAAATGACTATCTCTCGCAAAGATAATTACTTTGTAGGGTTTTTAAAGCAAACCGTTATGTTATTGCTAAAATCTGAGATTTCGTGTCTTACAGGTATCAAAATTGTTATTAAAGGAAGATTCAATAAAGCACCAAGAGCCAAATCAAGTAACATACACTTTGGTAAATTTTCTCTTCAATCATTTAATTCTAAAATTGATTACTATCAATCAACTGCCTTTACAGCTAATGGGACTTTTGGAATAAAAGTTTGGCTTTGTGAAGATCAGTTTTGCAAAATTTATGCTATTACAGCCTAAAAAAACTAAATACAAAAAAATACAAAAAGGAAAACTATCAAAGCTCACTTTTCGTTTGAATAAATTACGTTTTGGAAGCCTTGGATTAAAAGCAACGAAATCAGGTACTATTTCGTCCCGACAAATTGAAGCTGCGCGGCAAGCTATTGTTCGCAAATTAAGTCGAAAAGGAAAGTTATGGATAAGAATTTTTCCTACAGTCCCTATCACAACAAAACCTACTGAGATTAGAATGGGGAAAGGAAAAGGTACTTTCTCTCATTGAAGTGTTAAAGTTAGTGCTGGTACCATTTTATTTGAAGTATATGGGGTACCTCGAAATCTTGCAGTTACAGCATTTAAAACCGGAGGTGCAAAACTGTCTGTTAAAACGATGATTTTATTCTAAAAAATAACAAAACATCTATTGCAAAGACTTCAAAATTTTTAAAACTACTTCTGATGGGCTTTAAAACTAATATATTAAACGCTGCCGAAACATATATTTAGGTATATATACAAATATTTAATAATTTTTATGTTATTACAATCAGCTAAATTTATAGGAGCTGGATTAGCAACTATTGGACTAGCAGGAGCTGGTGTAGGAATCGGTACTGTATTTGGTGCACTAGTAATTGGTGTGTCACGAAATCCGTCTTTAAAAGATGAATTATTTAAGCTTGCAATTTTAGGGTTTGCGTTAACAGAAGCTATCGCACTTTTTTCGTTAATGATGGCATTTTTAATTCTTTTTGCATTATAATATTTTTTTGTAAAGTATTATAATAGGTATGTAGCTCAGTTGGTAGAGCATTGGACTTTTAATCCACAGGTCTTGGGTTCAACCCCCAACGTACCTAATTTTTGATAATATATACATGATAATTTTGAATATAAATTATATTTTAAATATTATTATAACCTTATTTTTAATTGGAGCATTAGGGCTTGTTTTAAATAGAAAAAACATTTTAATAACACTGATGTCAATTGAATTAATGTTATTGGCAATAAATTTAAATTTTGTCATTTTTTCTATCTATTTAGACGATATTACAGGTTATATATTTGTTTTATTCATACTAACTATTGCTGCCGCCGAATCTGCAGTAGGATTAGCTATACTAACTATTTACTATAGATTAAAAAACACTATTCAAATAGATAAAATCAAAAAAATTAAAGGCTAAGATATAAAATAAAGACGGAAACGACAGGATTTGAACCAGCAATCTTCGACGTGACAAGTCGACGCTTTAACCATTTAAAGCTACGCTTCCTTAAATAAATTTTAATGCACTTTCAGTTTGAAATACTTTCATATAAATAATATAAAATTCAATTATGATTTAGAGTTTAAAAATAATTTGAACAATAGCTTTTGAAAACAAAACGCACCTCTTATCGATTATTGCGAAACATTAGGAATAAATATACCGCACTATTGTTATCATAAAAACTTATCTATTTCTGGAAATTGCCGTATGTGCCTTATCGAATTGGAAAACTCACCTAAACCTATAGTGTCTTGCGCAATGAACGCTAAGTCTTGTTTAAGTAATGGAGCTATTTATACAAATAGTTCATTAGTTAAAAAAGCTCGTGAAAATATTTTAGAATTTTTATTGTTAAACCATCCTTTAGATTGCCCAATATGTGATCAAGGCGGTGAGTGTGATTTACAAGACCAATCTCTCTTTTTTGGATTAACAAAAAAAAGATTTTATAGTTTTAAACGGGTTGTTTTAGATAAAAATATTGGCCCTATTGTAAAAACAGTAATGACAAGATGTATACATTGCACAAGATGCGTACGTTTTGCCGCTGAAATTGCCGGAGTGGAAGATATAGGAATGTTTGGGAGAGGATTGCAAAGTGAAATTGGCACCTATGTTGAAAAAATTTTTCAATCTGAGTTGTCAGGCAATGTTATTGATTTATGCCCTGTCGGTGCGTTAACATCAAAACCTTACCCTTTTGTTAATCGAAATTGAGAATTAAAAAATGTTGCTTCTATTGATTTTTCAGATAGCCTTGGTACCCCTACGCAATTGTTTGTTAAAAATAATCAAATAATAAAGGTTTTACCGGGCTATGGAAAAATCGACCATAAAGCGAATTGAATATCTGATAAAACTAGATTTTCATTTGATGGATTGTTTTCCCCTGAAAAAATTACCTATAGTTTGCTTGAGAACAATAATAAATCGCTTACAAACCTATCGTGGCAAAAACTATTTAAAGAATTTTTTTGTATGTTATATTTCCAAAACCAATTACAAAAACAATATTACCAACCTCAACAAATAACTATCTGTTTAAATAAAACTATAAATTTAGAAGTTTTAAATTTGTTAAATCTCTTAACTCATAAATACGTTTTTTTCAAGCTTCGACAATCTGAATCACAAAACGTAAACGTTGATTTAGAAGAAAATTATTTATTAAATTTAAAGAGTATAACATCAGACACCTGTTTATTGATTGGAATAAATCCTCGTTATGAAGGTCCTCAGTTAAATTTAAAACTAAGATCCAGATATTCAAAAGGAAAGTTTAATGTCATTCAAATAGGTTCTTTATTAAATTTAACATTTACCAACACAAACATTACTAGTAATACCAAAATTTTAAAGTCTTTAACGGAAGGAAATAGCTTATTCTGTCAAGAATTTGTAAATTCTTTAAATCCTATACTGATTTCTAATTCTGAATTATTTAAGCGAGAAGACTCTTATTCCTTGACAAATATATTCAAATTTTTAATCAAGTATATTGACATATTCTCTCACTCAAATAGCTATAATCAATTGAATATTTTAAACGCAACTTTAAATGATGTCGGGTTTGTAAATTTTAATAGTCTTAAGCCCATTAAAAATAAAGATTTTGAAAATTCTATTGGAATTTATTTTATAAATAATTCATACTCAACAACTAACATTCGAAAATTGTTAAATTTAAAATTATTTAACTTTTTTCATAATGTTAGAAACAAGGATAAAATGTTAATAACTCAAAATAGTAATATTGATACAAAATGAACAGGACAGTTAAAAAAAAATTTTAACTTGAATAATCATTTTCATTTACCAAATACTGTATTATTTGAGACTTCAGGTACTTTTATAAGTACGGAAGGTAATTTTAACAAAAGCACTAAAATAATTACACAACTAGGTCAAGCAAAAAGCGATTGGCAAATAATAAGAAAAATACTAGCTTATTCTAAGAAAATGTTAGATGTAACAAACTTTTTGACAAACAATAAATTAATTTATAACTCAAATACTATTTGTCATTTTAAAAATTACATAGGGTTTCAATATTATGCAGTGTCTAATTTAAATAATTTAGCTTTTCAATTCTTGAAAAAGATTACTAGCAATCACTTAGATTTGAAAATTTTTAAATCTAAACAGAAAAAATTTTATAGTTCTCAGCTTAGATTTTGATTAAATGATTTTTATATCGATACTAAAGGTTTAAATACTAAATACTCATCTACAATGATTCAATGCTCAAAAGTTTTTAGGTTAAACAACACTAATTTTAAATTTACCGCACGACCGTTTTTATTGTAAGGTCTTTCAGACTTCCTTAAAGTTTAAACCAATATTTATTATCTTTAACGGGATTTGAACCCGTGTTACCACCGTGAAAGGGCGGTGTCCTAACCTCTAGACGATAAAGACTCATTATAGTAGAAATATTTTATTTTTATTGGAATAAAAGGATTTGAACCTTTGAATATTCGTACCAAAAACGAAGGCCTTACCTGCTTGGCTATATTCCACAGAACTATTTTGACTTCAAATAAATTTAAAGAAAGGATGGGATTCGAACCCACGGCATACTAATAAATATACAAAGATTTAGCAGATCTTCACTTTAAACCTCTCAGTCACCTCTCTCAAAAAACCGAGATTTGGAAGAAAATATAGTATGTATTAAAAATGTTAAACACGAGATAAGTTTACAATATTTTTCTTAACAAAAAAGAATTCTAAGCTTAATTTATATTTAATGCTCCAATACAATAAACGTAAATATATCCAATACCTAATTCAAATATAAAATCCAACATTGACCAAAATCCTACAAGATCTAATTGGGCCAATACGTTAGTCCAAGGAATTAAAAACATAGTTTCAATATCAAAAACTATAAATAAGATAGCTATCAAATAAAATTTTACATCAAAAGTGTGGCGTGCATCTTCATAAGGCTCAAACCCACACTCGTATGTTGATAGTTTTTCTGTTTCTGGGTTTTGTACTGCTAAAACATAAGAAAAAAATACTATAATAACAGATAATAAAATAGCAACAAATAGAAAAGTAGCAATAACAGCATATTCATTATAAAATAGTGATTTGTTTGTATAAAGATAATTGGATAACATCATTTGTATTTTAATATTTTACCAAGAAGCTTTTTTTAATCCAAAAATTTTGCCAGACCTTGCCATTCGTAAAAAACTTAATCTTGAAAACTTTTTAAAAATACGGTTAAATTTAGCTTTACGATTACTTAAAACACACCTATTAACAAATCTGGTTTTATTTTGACCTCCTGAAAAATACGATAATTTTGAAATTGCGTTTCATTTTGTAATTAACGATAAATTTTCGTTTTTAACTATGCTTTTTAGTATAGTATGGTTTAATTCTTTTTGATTAAAAAGTTTTCTAATCTTTATATCTTTTTGAAGTTTTTTTTTCATATCTATTTAAACTAACTACCAAGGAGACAAAAATTTAAATGTTCTATATTCTTGACATAACTCAATAGATTCATTGATTACTCGTTTTTCTGTTTCATTATACTTCATTTCAACGAAGCCACTTAACGGAAAATCTTTTCGAAGTGGGTAACCTTCAAAACCGTAATCTGTTAAAATTCGTTTTAAATTTGAATGGTTTTTAAAAAAAACACCATACATATCTCAAACCTCACACTCATACCAACCAGCCGTAAAGTATAAAGTGTCGCAGGAGTCAATACCGAACAATTCATGTGTAAATGTCTTAACTCTAAGTCGAATATTATATCGAATACTTAATAATTCATACACCAATTTAAATCGGTATTTATTATGAGGATAGTCTACACCAGTAATACATGTTAAAAGGATAAATTGGTAAGATAAATGATATTTTAAAAGCACTAAAATATCATATAATAACTTTGATTTTACTACTATTACTAGCTCTTGCCCATAAAGTTGAATTTTTTCTAATGGACACATTTTAGATAAATTTTGAATATTTTGTACAATTAGTTGTGATTTCATTTGCTATTTTTTTAACAATTTGATTACAGTATTTTTTATAAAAAAAATTAGAATTAGTTAAAAAAGACTTTTTTTTATTAAATAAGTTAGAAAAAAAACTTATTTTTGAAAAATGGTATCTTTTATATTTTTTTAAATAAGCTAAATAATCAAAATAAACAGAACCATTTGGAAAAATTTGTAAAGTTTTTAAAGATTTTAATTTAGAACGCACTTGAATAAATTAACGATCGACTTCACCAAACACAATATCTTGAGTACCTATAATTGTGACAACATCAGCAATTAAATGCCCTTTAGACATACAATTTAACGCTTGCAAATGATTAAAGCCTGGAGCTTTAATTTTACATCGGTAAGGTCTGTTAGTATTATCAGAAATCAAATAAACACCAAATTCTCCTTTAGGAGCTTCTGTTCCAATATAAGTTTCGCTAGCTGGAAGTATAACTCCTTGAGTATACATTTTGAAATGGTGAATTAATGCTTCCATAGATTGTTTCAGCTCGTCTCTGGTTGGTGGAGAAATTTTAAAATCATTTGTTTTAATATAACCTGTTGGTATTAAGTTCAAACATTGTTCAATTATTTTTAATGATTCTTTCATTTCAAACACTCGAATTAGATAACGATCATAACAATCCCCATTTGTACCTACTGGAATATCAAATCTAAGTTTACCATAAACTTCATAAGGTTGACTTTTTCTTAAATCTCAATAAACTCCAGAACCTCGTAGCATAACTCCACTAAAACCTCACTTACAAGCAACATCTGCTGTTACAATACCAATATCTACTAACCGTTGTTTTCAAATTCTGTTTTCTGTCAACATATCTTCCATTTCTGTTAGCCTTAATGTAAATTGTTCAGTAAACATAAAAATATCATCTAGCAAACCTTTTGGAATATCAACTTGTAAACCTCCAGGTCTAAAATAAGCTGCATGCATCCGTGCACCTGAAACACGTTCATAAAATTCCATTAGTTTTTCTCGTTCTTCAAATGCTCATAAAAATGGAGTCATTGCACCCACATCCATAGCATGACAACCTACAGCTAGTAAATGATTTAAAATTCGAGTAATTTCCGCAAAAAGTGTTCGAATATATTGAGCACGTTTTGGAATTTTACAATTAAAAAGTTTTTCAATTGCTAAGCAATAACTGTGTTCTTGTGCCATCATTGATACGTAATCTAAACGATCAAAATACGGCAATGCTTGAACATAATTTTTATATTCAATTAATTTTTCAGTACCTCTATGCAATAAGCCTATATGAGGATCTGCTCGATTTACGATTTCACCGTTAAGTTCTAATACTAATCTTAATACCCCGTGAGCTGCTGGATGCTGTGGCCCAAAATTAATAGTAAAATTCTTTATTTTTTTTAGTAAACTTCTTTTTTTTAATGTCATTAGATAATAATAGATTTGAACTATTAACTTTTTCGTTGTAAACAAAAGACTCTACTATTTGAGCGAATTACTTTTCTATCAAACAAGATTAAAAAAAATTTATTTTGTATTTCTTGTTTCGTAACTAAAAGTAAAGCATTGAAGAAATAGTACAAAGAATATCTGTTATTCATAAATTTTTACGCTATTTGATTTAATAACTGCTAATTTCGCTTCTAAAGTACCTATTGCAGGAATCAATACAGTAAAAAATAAAAAATAAAAGATTGTTGCGGCTTGGCCTACTAAAACATATATATCTTTAACAGGCTTTTGACCAATTCAACCTAATAGTAAAAAATCGGCAACAAGTAACCAATAAAAAATTTTAAAAATAGGTCTAAAAGTCGTGCTCGAATTTCAGAAGTATTTGTAAATGGAATTAAAAATAAAACAATAAGAGCTCCACCCATTGCAGCTACACCACCAAGCTTATCAGGGATCGACCGTAAAATAGCATAAAATGGTAAAAAATACCATTCAGGAACAATATGAGCAGGTGTTTGCATAGGGTCTGCTGGTATATAATTATCTGGATGACCTAGTGCGTTTGGGAAATAAAAAACGAAAATACCAAAAAAAGTTAAAAAACAAAAAAACGCAAATAGATCTTTTATAACAAAATAAGGGTAAAAAGGAATTTTGTCTCCTTTGCTATCTACTCCTAATGGGTTATTTGATCCATCTTTATGTAAAAGCGCTAAATGGACCAAAGTTAGAGCAGCAATTATAAACGGTAAAAAAAAATGTAAACTAAAAAATCTGTTTAATGTTGCATTATTTACCGTAAATCCTCCCCATAACCAGTCAACAATAGAGTGACCAACTACAGGAACAGCAGTTACTAAACTTGTAATCACAGTAGCACCTCAAAAACTCATTTGGCCCCAAGGAAGTACGTATCCCATAAACGCAGTTCCCATCATCAAAATGAAAATAAGAACACCAGAACATCAAAGCAGTTGTCTTGGCTGCATATAAGAGCCGTAATATAACCCTCGGAAGATATGACAGTAGACAACAATAAAAAACATAGAAGCCCCGTTTGCATGAATATATCGTATTAACCACCCATTATTAACATCTCGCATAATATGCTCAACACTACTAAATGCAAGATCAATATGTGGAGTATAGTGCATAGCTAAAAAAATTCCAGACAAAATTTGAATAACTAAACAGATTCCTGCAGAAGAACCAAAACTTCAAGCATACGTTAGATTCAATGGGCTTGGGTAATGTATCAAATGGCCATCTAAAATAGATAGTAGGTAATTTTTACCTCATCTTATTGTTTTAATAACAAAAGAAGACATAAAACTTGATTTATTGTATTTCTCCTTTAGATGACGTACTATATTTGAAAATTTACCAAAAGGACTGAGCCGTAAAATGTAATACGTTAGATTCATAAAATTGTTATAGATTTAAACTATCATTAAATAAGAAAACAACAAGAATAAAATAAAATTATTTAATGAAGATTAATAGCATCGTTAAGATAAATACAGGTTAGAATAGTAAAAACATATGCTTGAATTAAAGCTACCCCTAACTCTAAACCCATTAATAATACTAAAATTAATAAAGGTATAACGTGAAGAACTGCTAAAAAGTCTTCTAATAACAACATACTTCAAGAAAAACCCACAATTACTTTTAATAATGTATGCCCAGCCATCAGGTTTGCAAATAACCGAACACCTAAACTGATAGGTTTAAAAATATATGATAATAATTCAATAGGAACTAATAATAATGCTAAACCAAATGAGGTGTTTGAAGGAAGGAACAAAGATAACATGTGAAATTTATGTTTTTGGATACAAATAATATTTATGCCGATAAAAATAGAAAAAGATAAACTAAACGTAACTATAAGATGACTTGTTGTTGTAAAACTATAAGGAATTAACCCAATTAGATTGCTAAATAAAACAAAAGTAAAAACTACAGAAATAAAAGGAAAATATTTCTCTCCCTCTTTATTAATATTATCAAATAGTAATTGAGATGAAACTTCATATAATGTTTCAACTAACACCTGTCATGTGCTTGGAATAAAAAAAAAACTAGGTTTTTTTGAATAAATCGCATTCGAACTAAAAAAAATAACAATTGAACCGAAAAACAGCAAAACTAAGAGATTTACTAATACTAAATTAGTAATCGAAAAATCAAGACAAAACAATTTAATAGAAAATAATAAAATAATTTGAAACTGTTCTAAAGGAGTATATAACATAATTTTTAACAATTTGAATACTTTTTGAAAAACAAACATCTGTGTTACTTTTAAAAGAGAAGTAAGCTTAAATAGACTTGAACTATTGACCTTACGCTTATCAGGCGTATGCTCTAACCAACTGAGCTATAAGCTTTAGTACTTTTCACAAATTAGTATTTATAACATACCTCATCAATAAACAGTAATAAATACGTAAAAATCTTTAGTTAAAATTGTATTGTACTTCATTAAGTTTAGTCTTGGGAAATTAAAAAAAGTTCAATAAGTGAAAAACATTACTAAATTTGGTTTTTAATAATAAACCTTTAAAATGATAACATATATGTCCGGTTTAAATATAACCTGATATATGTGATCAGGCTAGGTAATAATAGATTCGAACTATTAACTTTTTCGTTGTAAGCGAAACACTCTACCATTTGAGTTAATTACCTTCTCAACAAACGGACGTATGGATAAAATGGCTACTATTTTATTATACTACTAATATAATAGAATATACTTTGATAACAACTAATTTAATGGATGCCTCCTCATCAATAAACAGTAATGAATAAAAATAATCATACAACATCTACAAAATGTCAATACCATGCTGCAGACTCAAAACCAAAATGGTGTGTTGATGTAAAATGATTATAAACAATTCTTAGAAGAGAGACGATCAAACAACAAGTACCTATAAACACATGAAAGCCATGAAAACCTGTAGCCATATAAAAACAAGAACCGAAAACACTATCATTGATATTAAACGGTGCTTCCACATATTCCATACCTTGTAATAAGGTAAAAATTGTCGCTAATAGTATAGTAAACAATAGACCTAAAATTGCTTGTTTTTTTGCTCTTACTATTATTGCATGGTGTGCTCAAGTAACAGTCGCACCAGAACTTAAAAGAAAAAATGTATTAGTCAAAGGAATTCCTGAAGTTTGAATTGTTTGAACGGCTTCTGGGGGCCATACTCCTCCTAAGTTATACGCTGGTGACAAACTAGAATGAAAAAAAGCTCAAAAAAAAGCGAAGAAAAACATAATTTCTGATACAATAAATAAAACCATTCCTAACCGTAAACCTCGTTGAACAGGTACAGTATGTTGCTCTTCAAACGTCGCCTCTCTAACAATATCACGTCACCAAGTATACATAACATACAATAGCACAAAAAAACCGATTAATGCTAATTGACCTCCTCCTAAAAATTTATTCATATACAATACAGTGCCTAAAGTCATGAAGAATGCACCTAAAGACGCAACTAATGGCCAAGGACTTGGGTCTACTAAATGTCAACTGTGTTTTGTCTTTAAGTGCCCATAATCTTTTTCTATGTTTGTGATTCTTTTTAAGATTTGGTGGCTCATTGAAAATAATGAAACAAAGTTCTCTCAGTTGAATCAAATTTTCTAATATATTCAAAATAAAAATTTAATATAAAATACATAACTCAAAATAGATATTTAATCTAATAATAAATATCAAATAACTAAACTGTCTCTAGTAATAGCAGACAATAAAGCTTAATTGAGTTCTAATTTTGTCATTATATAATGATGGAATTGTATTGTTGGTAACGATACTATAACAATTGGCATAAAACCATGATTTACACCACAAATTTCACTGCATTGCCCAAAAAAAATACCGAGACGTTTTATAAATAAATTTACTTGATTTAACCGGCCTGGGCATGCATCAACTTTTAAGCCAAATGAAGGTACTGTTCAACTATGCAAGACATCGGCAGCGCTCACTAAAAGTCTTAAATGAGTATTTGTTGGTAAAATAACTCTTTTATTGGTTTCTAATAATCTAAAATATCCTTGTTTAGTAAAAGGCAATCCGTCTAATGCCATCATATAACACACATATTTTAAACTTTGTTCTTGTTTTTGACAAGAATTAAATTCAGAAATCTCATAACTTCAAAATCATTGGTGGCCTAAAATTTTTAAAGTTAACTCTGGCTCTGATATTTCATCCATTGCATATAATAAAGTAAAAGAAGGAGTGGATAAAATTAGAAGTAATAAAGCTGGTATAGAAGTTCAAATAATTTCCAGTTCTTTTGAATGAACAAATTTGGAACTAAATTTATTACTATACTCAACAAAATAGTATATAGTATAAAGTAATAACCAGCCGACAAATAAAACAATTACTGTTAATAAAAATAATAAATGTTTGTTGAATATTAAGATACCTTCCATAGTAATACTAGCAGGATCAGATAAATAAATTTGCCAAAGCGCTGGGCTATCACATTGTATTATAAAGATCATTTTTTTAGTAGTCTTTGTATGCTAGAAAAACCATAAAAAGTGTGTCGTACAAACTATGTTTATTCCAACAAAAATAGAAAAAGATGAAGTAAATTTAACAATAAAATGATTTGTTGTTGTAAAACTATAAAAACTTAGTTTCAATATTAAAAAACTAAGTAAATAAAAGCCGATAAACTGCACTAACACCACTAGTCTGGGATGTGTTAAATTAACTGATCGGGAGAAAGAAATTCCTTCAAACTGGTATTCTTAACCCTTCACTTAGCATGTTTTATGAAGTGTTGTTAGTTCATGCACTTGACATGCATGTTTTAGTTTCTCTGTCTGTGTTAACATAGAGTGCGGGTTGCTTCAACCTATCTTTATTAGAAGGGTATTCAATAAAGATTTCACTTGAAGCGCCGCCATGTTGGTTTATTCACCTCTCACCTTGCCCAGAAAGCAGCTTTACTCGTACTGCTTTCTTACAAACACCATTAGCAAAACTTTAGGATAAATATCAAGAGCTGTCTTTATAGCATTGTCGCAGCTTTCGGTCTTCTTGGTTTATTCTTAGAGAATTTTTTATAGAACACGTAAGTTAATAACCAACAAACACTTATATTTTTCATCCCTAAAGATTAAAATACCTTCCATGGTAATACTAGCAGGATCAAATAAATAAATTTGCCAAAGCACTAGGCTATCACGTTGTATTGTAAAAATCATTATTACCGATCTGAGTAATTCAGGTCTGATGTTACACATACGTGTAACTTTAATAAAAAATAATGATGAATTTAAAACAGACAAGAAAACAATTTTAAAAGTAAAAAGTTATTTCAATTTTTGTGTTTTAGCAACAAAATAAAACTATACTTATTGCTTTTCATAAAGACTCAAATAAACTCTCTACCAAATTTTTAAATTTAAGACCATACAAACCAAAAAATACAAAATTACGATAACTTCCACTTTAAAAAATATCGTTATATATTATAAATTTAATCTAACATTTTGAATCAGAGTTATACTATTTGTAATCATACGTTTAAGAATAATTTATTGTTATAAAACTTATCCGATAAAGCACCATAGTTAAAAGTATAAATGTACTAATACCCATAATTAATATTTTTGTAAAAAAATACATAAAAAACACAGACTTACCTGTGTTCTTTTATTTGTCTTTGTAATTGTTAGTTTTGTAAGGCCTAGCTTAATTAATGCGACATTTTCCCTGTCGAAAAAGCATCAAATACAACATAAAAAAAGAACAGTGAAGATACTGCAGACACGTATGAACCTCAAGATGCAACTTTATTAAATATAAAATATGCATCAGGATAATAGTGCACTAAATATGACATTTACATACCCGTGCCCAGAACCTTACACACCCATTAATGAGATTACAGCTCCCAAGAATCTTTTAAAAATGATTACCATATCATTTATTAATGTTCGTAAACACCTCTTTAACTCACCAAACTTAATTTGTGTTACACTAATATAGAAAATAGTCAATCTTTTAATAACTTTGCTATAAAAACTAAAATCAGTGTTTTTTTAGTAATTGAATTAAACGGTTGTATGCACAATAATTTTTTAACATTTGCTATTAAAATTACGAAGCAGGCCAAATTTTATATAACTAAGCTTAAATCTTGTTTTTTATTTATACTTTTATGAAATAGATCATTAATGAACAATTAAGTTTCGCACCTGGGTATTTGTTATTGTTATTAGCAACCCCTTAATTGCTCCAAATCATACTGTAATATTATGATCTGTGATAGTCGAGCAATATCCTGGGTAATCAAAACTAGGATATGAACTTCATAAATCTTTATCCGTGAGTATAAAGAGTTGTAATGCGTAAAACTAATCTTGCTACATGTTACATTACTTTCTTATTTAAACATAATGTCAAATGAAATAAATTAAAACCATAACAATATTTTTATTTATGGCTAGACAATATGCGAGCTGTCATGGGCCTGCACTGTTTTAAAATAATTCCCGCATTTATATTTCGTTAGCGCTCCAAAATTAGAGTACTGAGTAAAAATATTTGAAAACCTAGTTATTTACCTAATAAAGTTGTCAAACTTGACAAATGCTCTGCCCGTTTCTCGATTTATAAGCTCGTAAAATGAATTGAATACATCAGCAACATCAAATATAAATTTGCTTCTTTTTGGACACTGGCTTGCGTATATCTTAGAATTGGCTAATCGGCCGACAATACTATTATGAGTTCCAGAACCCATAATAGCAAAAAAGCGCGTTTATAGCATATTATAACCAATAATTTTAAATTGACCAAAAAGTTTACCTCTTGCCTGGCATGAACTTAGCCCCTTTTAAAGGCCTTAGTAATAAAGCGATAAAAACTTAACTTTATACTAGAATTGACGGTTTTTGCAAGACATTTGCTATAATCGTTACCAATAAAGGTAAAACGAATTGTTCTCCTGGTATTCGCCGTGGCATACCCGCAACACCTAAAAAATGCATTGGAAAAAAAGTTAAATTTACCCCAATGAAAAAACTTCAGAAATGAATTTTACCTAGTATTTCTGCGTAACAAACACCAGTAATTTTTTCAAATCAGAAATAAAGTCCTCCAAGCATAGAAAAAACTGCACCCAAAT
>Ga0208671_10000592_pt1 | contig 17486 bp, 16 predicted proteins | sample ColrivemetaGS759_FD_187606 | JGI IMG/M metagenome (GOLD analysis project Ga0208671, IMG submission 187606) | Estuarine microbial communities from the Columbia River estuary - Ebb tide ETM metaG S.759 (SPAdes) (version 2) | ecosystem: Environmental > Aquatic > Marine > Intertidal zone > Estuary ...
AACCACATAAATCCGGGATGAACGAACTGGGTAAGCACAACCGAGAGCAGGACCATAAAGCCGGCGAAAGCGGCAACCATTCTTTCTAGTGACATTGGAAAATCCTCTGATCTCCGACAGCAGGCACCATTTTATGCCTATCGGAAACCTGCGTTAGCAAATTAGTAGACTCTAATATAGCAAGCAGGTTACTTTAGATAATGCTAAATTGCCAGTGCGCACAAAAAGGAAGCTGGACTAATGCCGACCTCTAACATCACTCCCGAACAATTAGCGGAAATGCGTGAACATGCCCTGGACGCCACTACTTTGCTGAAAACCCTGGCCAATGAGATGCGCCTGAGCATCCTTTGCATGCTCTGCGAGGGAGAGATGTCCGTTAGCGAACTGAACAAGCAACTGGACCTGAGCCAGTCTGCCCTGTCACAGCACCTGGCGGTGCTGCGCAGTAACAATATCGTCAAGACGCGACGGGAATCCCAGGTGGTCTATTATCGACTCGGCGACGACAACGCCACCCGGATAATTCAGACCCTGCACGAGATTTACTGCCCGCAACGAACCGAGGCCTAGCGAGACAGCGCGTAGACCAGGTCGACGTAACCCTTCTCGATCTCTGCCAGTCCGGCGGCCTTCACGCCTTCCGCTGGCGCAATCAGCATGAATTCATTCGGCCCGTGGGCGCCGGTTCCCAGCCCCAACCCGGTAAACACCATGGGTAACTTCAGGCGTTCGGTGAACTGGTAAAAAGGCGCGCTCCCGGCCAGGCGAGGCTGCACTCTCACCGTGGCACCGTAGCGATTGAACACACCGATTGCCGCCTTGACCAGGGGTGTCTCCACCGAGGTCTGGGAGGCTGGGTAGGAAGACTTGGTGACCATGCTGATATCGGTAAAGCCCTGCTCATCCAGGTGAGTGCGAATACTGGCCAGGGCCTGGTCGGGATCTATTCCCGGCGGCAGCCGCGAATCCAGCTTGGCAGTGGCGACATGAGGAAGAATAGTTTTCACACCCTCACCGGTATAACCGGACCACATACCATCGATATTCAGCGTGGGCGTGTACAGGTACTCCATTAGCGCCTCGCCACCGGTCTTGCCGTCCACCCAGCGGGCCACACCCAATTGCTGCTTGATGCGATCCTCATCCCAGGTCTTGAGCATGCCGTTGACCAGGCTGTATTCCTCGTCGCTGGGCGGGCGCACCGCATCGTAATAACCGGGCACTCGAATGGTATTGCCATCCTCGGTGGTCAGGCTGGCCAGGGCCTGGTTCAGACGCCATGCCGGCGCATCCACCACCGCCTTGTAAGAGCCATGAATCTCGTTGTTCATGGGGCCGCCATGCTCATCACCACGGGCCTCCAGTTCGAAATAGATAATTCCCTTTACGCCCAGGGAAAGGGTCAGACCACCTTCGCGATCCTGGGAATTAAACGGAAACAGGACACCGTCAGCGTGCTTCAGGCGTTCCTCGTACTTGTCGATGATCTGGGGATAGTGGGGAGAGCCCAGTTCCTCTTCTCCCTCGGCGGCAACCATGATGTTTACAGGCAGCGTCCCTTGCACATCAATTATCGACTGCAACGCATTAAGCAGGGCACGCTGGGGACCCTTCTGGTTGGTGGCGCCCCGGGCCATGAGTACGCTGCCCAGGTCATGATCCACCAATGCGCCATCGAACGGGGCCACCTGCCAGTCATCGGGATTCACCGGCTGCACGTCGTACATCATGTACAACATCAGGGTCTTTTCTGCACCGGCATCGTAATAACCCCATACCCCGGGATGACCGTCGGTGGACACCAGTTCTGCCTCGGCAAAACCCATGTCTTCCAGGTCCTGGCGAAGCAGTTCCGCCATCTCCAGCACGCCATTGTTCTCGGCACTGATAGACGGCTGGCGCACCCAGCGCTGCAACTGGGCAACATGACTGTCCAGGTTTTGATCTATGTGGGCATACACGTCAGCGTGATCGCCGTCGTACGCAGCAATGCTGGTGGGATCAAACGCCGGAACATTCTTGATCTCGAAATGAGGGCGCACCGGCTCATTGGCGGCGGCAGCCAGCGGGGTCGGTGTGGGGTCGGTGCAGGCCGCGACAGCCAGGACAAGGACAGAATACAAAACCGGGCGAAGTGTGAGATTCATTGCAGGCTCCAGAATAATTCTGCAGCAAGTGTACCCCAGTCCGGCGAATCTTTGCCCGGCGTGAAAACCGCTCCGAATCTTATTCTTCGGAAACCCTGCCCGCCTGCTCCAGCGAGGTAAAGTCGAAAAGATTCATGTCCGCCAACTGGGAGGGCGCAACATTTCGTATGGCCCGGAAAATCGTTTCCATGCGTCCCGGGCTTTGCTCCTCCCACTGGGCCAGCATGGCCTTGATCATCTTGCGCTGCAGGTTCGGCTGGGAGCCGCACAGGTTGCAGGGAATGATCGGAAATTTTCTGGCGTTGGCGTAACGGCTGATATCTCGCTCGGAGCTATAAGCCATGGGACGGATAACCACGTGGCGCCCATCATCGGAGCGCAACTTGGGCGGCATTGCTTTCAAGGTGCCGCCATGAAACATATTCAGGAACAGGGTCTCGATGATGTCGTCACGGTGATGGCCCAGCGCAATCCGGGTAATGCCATTTTCCGCCGCCCAGGTATACAACGACCCACGGCGCAGACGTGAACACAGGCTACAGGTGGTCTTGCCCTCGGGAATCACCCGCTTCACCACGCTGTAAGTGTCCTGTTCGATGATGTGGTAATCCACCCCGATGCTCTGCAGGTATTCCGGCAGGATGTGCTCCGGGAAACCCGGCTGCTTCTGGTCCAGGTTCACCGCGATCAACTCGAAGTTCACCGGCGCACTGCGCTGCAGTGACATCAGGATATCCAGCATGGCATAGGAGTCCTTGCCACCGGACAGGCAGACCATGATCCGGTCGCCCTCGCCGATCATCTTGTAGTCGTCGATGGCCTTGCCCACCTGCCCACGCAGACGCGCCTGCAACTTTTTAAAGGTGCTGGACGTGCGTTCGATTTGTTCTGCCGTGGCGCTCAAGACCGGTCTCTCCTGATGATGGAGCGCGATTTTGCCACGACTGGCCCAGGAAGTTGACCCCGCAGACGGGTTTTATTCATCATCCGGTGCCGGGATTCGCGGTTTGCGGGCCCGCAACTCATAGTACATGGATAGCGTCAGGGCCAGCCCCAGGGGCTCCAGGACCATGTTCAGCAGGCCGCCAAACACGATCTCGGCGATTCCACCGGAAAACGCTTGCTCCCACCCGAGAATTTCCAGGACCACGGCAACGGGTACGACCAGCGCGCTGACAATCACCACTGCGCCAACGATAAGCAGCACGATAAATCCAAACGCATACCACCATTGGCCTTCCACCAACCTGAAGCTGGCCTCCAGGGACTTGATAGGCCCCCGGCCTTCCAGCACCAGGTACATGGAATAGAAACCAAAGGCGACCATCACGAAGATGCCAGGGATTAGCAGCACGAAAAAGCCAATGGCCATACCCAATCCATATAGCAGCGTTGCCAGGCAGAAGGGCAAAAACGCTCTCATGGCCGCATTAAATTCGTCATCAATATCGGCCAGCAGACCGCTGGCAATATTATCCAGCCGGCGCAGCATGATCATCGTCAGCAGCATGCCCAACAGGGTGCTGACAACACTGAGCGCCAACATGCCAAAGGATTCGCCTTCCAACACTTCAGGGTGACGTTCTGTATAAACGCTAAACCAGGAATTCAGCAATCCGGCGGCCAGGGCCAGCATCCACAAGCTGGAAAATGCCGCCACGAAGAGCGACCAGCCATTTTTGAAAACCCCGCCAGTGCCCCGCGGCTCAGTAATCTGGAAACTCATGTGAACTCCTGGTCTGGATGCCTTTCGCAGGCATCAGTTTGACGGACCCAACGAGGCATCTCAAGCAAGCCGGTCCGCAAGCGTTCTCAGGCGGGACCTATACTGGATTGCCGGATGAGGCCTAGAATCGTCCTACGAGGATCAGGAATGCGGATGAACGCCCTATGAGCCAGCTTGCCAACACCCCCGAACCGCCCTACTACGCAGTTATCTTTGCCAGTTCCCGTCACGACACTGATGAGCCGGCCTATCAAGACACTGCGGCGCGCATGATGGAACTGGCGGCACGCCAACCGGGGTTCCTGGGAGTGGACAGCGCCCGCAGCGACGCACTGGGCATCACGGTCTCCTACTGGCAGGACGAGAACGCCATCAAGGCATGGAAGCACCAGGTTGAACACACCGAGGCCCGACGCATGGGGCGTGAGAACTGGTACCGGGAATTTAGTTTGCGGGTTGCCAGGGTGGAAAGAGCCTACGGACTCCAGGGCGACGACTGATTGGGGTGAGCAAGTCTAGCCGGGCTCCGCATCCGACAGGAAACGCATACTGATTCGCAAGCCAGGATTCACGTTCTCCAGTTCCAGCCGCGCGCCATGCATGCCGGCCACGGCCTGTACCAGGGAAAGCCCAAGACCGCTTCCGGAGACTTTCGCCGAGTCAGCACCCCGGAAGAAACGCCCGGTTACCCTCTGGCGGTCCTCTTCACTCAAGCCCGGGCCCTGGTCGGTGACGCTCAGGAATATCGAGCGTTGGTCCTTGCCTACCTGCAATTTCACCTCACCGGTGCCCGCGTATTTCAGTGCGTTATCGATGAGATTGATCAGGGCCTGGAACAACAAGTCCCTGTCCCCGTTCAGGATAATCCGGGAGCCTTCATAGCTCAGGGTCACTCCCTGGTCTTCGGCGCTGGCCTGGTACAGCTCACAGGCGTCGGCAGCCAACTCCAGCAGGTCCACCTCCACCACGCTGGCTTCATGGCGACCCGCCTCAATTCGGGCAATTCTCAACAGGGCCGAGAATGTCTGTAGCAATCCGTCGGCTTCATCGATGCAACGATCAAGTTCCTGTCTCGCCGAGGCATCCAGCCCGGGGCCGATAGAAAGACGCTCGAGTTTGCTGCGCAGGCGTGTAAGGGGCGTGCGTAAATCATGGGCAACCCCGTCCGCCACGTGTCGCACGGACTCAACCAGCAAGTCGATCTGCTCCAGCATGTCATTGAGATTGGACGCCAACTGGTCAAATTCGTCGTGGGTTCCTTTCAGGGGCATTCGCTGGTGCAGGCGGCCATTCATAATTTCCCGGCTGGCCTGGTTAATGGCCTCGATCCGCCGGGTAACACTGGCGCTCATCAGCGCCCCGCCCACCAGGGCCAGTACCAGGGCCAGGGCCATGCCCCACAGGTAGGCCTTCATCAACAGGGATTCAGTAGCCTGTAAACCCGCGATATCCATGGCGACCAGCAAACGCAGGTTGCCGCTGACCCCGAAAATCCGACCCCTGGCCGTAGATTCAGTGTCATTGTGACTGAATGGGAAGTTTACCCAGCCCTCGCCTGCCGGGATGGCTTCGGGCCAGGCAGGAAGATTGCCGCCCAGTGGCTTGTAGTCCGGCGTCGCAAACAAGTACAGCATGTTGCGGTCCGGGTCATTGCGCATGCGCTCGTTGACCAGGCCGGTCAAACTTTGCAGGCCGCCCCGGCGGTAGGTATCGGCCAGACCCTTGATTTCCGCCTCAATAGTCGAGTCGGTCTGACTGGACATGTAACCGATGGTCGACCAGTAGACGAACGCCAGCATCACCAGGGCCGAGACTGCAAACAGCCCCATATAAACCGCGGCAAGCTGAAAGGTAGATGTCTTAAGCAGTCTGAGGGCGTTCACCGAGCCTGTACCCCGCGCCGCGCACTGTGTGTAGCAGTGTCTGTTCAAATTCCTTGTCGATCTTGGACCGCAACCGCGAGATGTGTACATCAATCACGTTGGTCTGGGGATCGAAGTGATAGTCCCAGACCGCTTCAAGTAGCATGGTGCGAGTAACTACCTGGCCGGCATGGCGCATCAGGTATTCAAGAAGACGGAATTCGCGAGGCTGCAGGTCAATCGACTGGCCCGAGCGGGAAACCACGCGGGACAACAGGTCCATCTCCAGGTCCATGACCTGCAGGCGGGTAACCTGAACGGATTCGTGCTGACCACGCCGAAGCAGTGCATCCAACCGGGCAAGCAGTTCGCTAAAGGCGAAAGGCTTGGCCAGGTAATCATCCGCGCCGGCCTTCAGGCCCTTTACCCTGTCATCCACTTCACCCAGGGCGCTGAGCACCAGGATAGGCGTGTGGTTATCGGAGGCTCTCAGGGTCCGCACGATGGTCAAGCCATCCACACCGGGAAGCATTCGATCAGCCACGATGGCGTCGTATTCCTCAGTGGTAGCCATCATCAGACCTTCACGGCCATCATCAGCGTGGTCAACCGTATGACCGCTCTCAGCCAAACCGCTGACTATGTAGTCAGCAACGGTGGCGTCATCTTCTATTACCAGTATTCGCATGAGTGGATGATAACCGAGGATAGGGAAATCGGCAGCCTTTGTCGGCTCGGGGGGAAACCAAAGGTGGGCTGCATCGCTGCAGCCCACCGGTCTTCTTGGGGATTTGTCGCTTCAAAGCAGCGACTCGCTTAGCACGGGTCTAATAATGGGGTCTGGAGGCTATCAGGGCTGTTTTCAGAATATTACCGATATTTCATCTTCTTCCCCGCCCTGGAGCACGCCAACCTTTCGGAAATTTAATCGACCTGACAGCCCCCCTTAAAGGTGCTTTCGCTATGGTGACTCTACACGGGAAGAAACCCCGGAATTATTGAAACAAGTACTCTTTGAGGAACGATCTATGCAAACACTGTCGACTCAATGCCCGGAAACAGCAACGCGAAGAAAGCGTAATGGACTGCTGGCCGCCGCCATGGCCGTCGTCCTGGCAACAGGCCTTGGAACCGTCAGTGTCAGCCAGGCCCATACTGGCGATCACGACTCTCAGGTCATCGAAAGCACTCCGCATTCAATGGCCGATATCATCGAGCGGGTGCAGCCCTCGGTGGTAAACATAGTAGCAACGCGATCCGCCTCGCACGCTGCAAGTATGCGCGGCATGGACCCCCGTATGGAGGACATGCTGCGCCGCTTCTTCGGACCGGGCAGAACCCCTGCCCAACCTGGACAAGACGAACCCATGCAATCCGCCAGCGCGTTGGGGTCGGGCTTCATTATCGACAGTGAAGGCTATGTGGTGACCAACAACCACGTCATAGAGGACGCGGAGCAGGTGCAGGTGGTGCTTGAAGATGGCACCACACTGCCCGCCCGTATCGTCGGAACAGATCCCCGCTCCGACCTGGCCGTTCTCAAAGTCGAGTCCGACAAGACCTTGCCCGCGGTATTATTTGGAGATTCCGACTCTGTTCGAGTCGGTGAATGGGTAGTCGCCATCGGCAATCCCTTCGGCCTGGGTGGCACTGCCACTGCCGGCATCATTTCCGCCCGGGGCAGGGATATCCAGTCAGGTCCTTATGACGACTACCTGCAGATCGACGCCCCGATCAACAAGGGCAACTCCGGCGGCCCGGTATTCGACACCGAAGGCAGGGTCATCGGAATCAACACCGCTATTTTCTCACCCAATGGTGGCAGCGTCGGCATCGGCTTCGCCATACCCGCTGCCCAGGCCAAGACCGCCGTTGAGCAGATTATCGAAAATGGCCATGTCACCCGGGGCTGGCTTGGCGTCCAGATTCAACCGATCACCGAAGAAATCCAGGCCAGCCTGGGTCTTGAGGGAACCAAGGGTGCCCTGGTATCCGACGTGAGCAAGGACAGTCCTGCCGCCAAGTCGGGGCTGGAGGTCACGGACGTGATTCTCGCCTTTGATGGCACCGAAATCAGCGATACCCGGGAACTTGTGCGGCTGGTGGCCAAGACCCGGCCCGACCAGAAAGTCCCGGTCTCGGTCTGGCGTGAAGGCAAGAAACGTAACATCGACGTCACGATCGGCACCTTGAAAGACCCCGAACAGGAAATCGTTGCCAGCAACCAGCCAAGCAGTGAAACCGGCAAGCTGGGACTGAAAATCGCTCCCCTGGACAAGCAGTCTCGCGAGCGACTCCGGCTGGATGAATCGGTTGAAGGCGCCCTGGTCACCGGCGTGGCGCCCAATTCACCGGCAGCCCGCCAGGGTTTACGCCCAGGAGACGTGATCATGCGCATCGGACAGTCCCGGGTTGATTCCCCCCAGGCCCTGTCCGAGGCGGTGGAGTCGGCAGGCAAGAGCGGCGAGGAAAGCGTCCTTGCCCTGGTCCGACGCGGCGACTCCCAACGATTTGTAGCCCTGAAGCTGGGCTAGGAAGACAACCCTGATTTTGTGCGTGCTAAGAGTACCTTAATGAACGGGCCCCCTCCCGTATCCCAAGGCGTCGTGTTGACGCACGGCCGGAAAATATCCCGGCCGTTTTTTTTGCCCGCAATAAATGCCCTGGTAATGCATTCAGGCCAAGGCATGGCACAATGGAACACGACACCACAGGCAGAAACAGGCGAGCAGTTATGGCAGACGACGATTTAGACAAACAATTCAGACAGGTTGCGGACTCTTTCATCAGTGTCGCCAACTCCCAACTGGATACGATGAACCGAGAAAATGTGGGCATGGCCCTGCTCTATGCCGCGGCGAGATTCAACGCTTTCGTCGTCGCCAGCAATTCAGACAACCTGGAAGCCTTCAAGGGCGACCGGGACAAGGCAATGGAATTTTTCGGGGCCGAATACCTGCGCATGCTGGGCGCCAACCTCAGTGACCACGAGTTGGTTTTCGAAGAGGACAAGCCCTACGGCCACTTGCCACAGCGCAAGACCGATCTTTCCTGAGACCGGGAGACAAACCTTCAATGCAGATCTGGGTTGATGCGGACGCCTGTCCGGTTCCAATAAAGGAAATGCTGTTCAGGGCAGCCCAGCGTTGCCGTATCCAGGTCATCCTGGTGGCCAATCACTACCTGTCCACGCCCTCCTCGCCGCTGATTCGATCCATGCAGGTATCCCAGGGCTTCGATGTAGCGGACGATGAAATCGTGCGCCTGCTGGCCAGTGGCGACCTGGTCATCACCAGCGATATCCCGCTGGCCGCCGAAGCCATGGAAAAAGGCGCCCACGTGCTCAGCCCCAGGGGCGAACTGTTCAACGTCGATACCATCCGGTCCAGGCTGAACATGCGGGATTTCCTGGACACCATGCGTGCCAGCGGCATGCAAACCGGCGGCCCGCCTCCCCTGGGACAGGCCGACAAGAAGGCCTTTGCGGCGCACCTGGACAAGTTACTGGCCACGCTGCCCCAGGACTAAGCCCCGCACCCTGCAAGACAGGCTGCCCATTCCGAGGCATGCTATGGAAAATCGTTACCACAGCATACGCACCATCCCGGAGAGATCATGTCAGCCGAGCAGCCAGGAAAACTTGTTTCCATCACGATCGCCAGCGAATCCGGTGCCCCCCTGACCCGGCTCCAGGAAACCGTTCTGGTGGCGGGCAAAGGCATCCCGGGCGACCGTTGCTATGACGAGCAGGGCGCCGACCCGGACAAGCAGATCACCCTGATCGATGAAGAAAAGGTCGCCGAATTTAACCGGGAAACCGGACTGGATGTCGTCGCCTGGCAAACCCGGCGCAACCTGGTGACCCGGGGCGTGGACCTGAACGCCCTGCTGGGCAAGCAATTCATGGTCGGTGAGACGCTGCTGGAAGGCGTGGACCTGTGCCAGCCCTGCGCGACCCTTGGGGGCTTGTTCGCCACCGAACAGGTTCCATCCGCCAAGGTGGTCAAGACCATGGTCGACCGGGGAGGCCTGCGTGCGACCATCGTGCACGGCGGGACCATTCGCCCCGGAGACCGGATTAGCGGGAAGGAGTAAGCCCGTGCACAAGAGCAGACTCGGGGGGTTTATTATCGATTGCGAGAACGCCGACCTGGATGAAGCCGCATCGTTCTGGGCCTCCGCCCTGGGCCTTTCGACCGAGGCCAGCGAGGATGCCGGCGAGGAGAAATACCGGGCCCTGGGTGGCAAGACCCGGGACATGCACATCGAGGTGCAGACAGTGGATCACCCCAGCCGGGTGCACCTGGATATTGAGACTGATGATATTCCCGCCGAGGTTGCCCGACTGGAAAAACTCGGCGCCAGGCGACTCAGTGAAGTGCGGGAATGGGTGGTGATGCAGGCGCCCACCGGGCAACGCTTTTGCGTGGTGCCCGCCCACACCGAGAACTTTGAATCCCAGGCAAACAACTGGAAATAACGGTCACGGCCCGTCAGGCCGCGACTCCACCTTCAACGATAGGCCTTTTGAAGATCTTTCAGGACTTCTGATCCGGGGCAGAGTTCCTCGTGCTCCATGCGTCCAAGCGGCTTGCTTGCGGTACCGCTGCGCTGGTGCATATCGCCCTGCTTCTGGTCGATATACAGCAAGCCGGTTACCACTTCACCGCGATCCTGGGCATCCATCAAGTAATTGAATGCACGCCCCCTGTCGGTTGGGTCGTAGTCCTTGTCCACCTTGCGAAGTATCACGTGGCTGCCATCGTGTAACTTCACGTCCATGGCCTCACCGTCGTCGTACTGGGCGACAATTTCTTCGCTGGGCGGAATAAAGTCCGTGTGAATAGCCGGATGGTAATACTCACGGGTGTGGGCATAGCTCTTGGTCGAGGTCTCGTGGTCGTTAAACGTCACGCAAGGCGAAATCACATCCAGCATGGCAAATCCCTTGTGCGACAAGCCGGCCTTGATCAGGGGCACCAATTGCTCCTTGTCGCCGGAGAATGCTCTTGCAACAAAGCTCGCACCCATGGCCAGGCCTGTTTTCACCGGATCGATCGGCGGCTGCTGATTCGCCTCGCCCTTCTTGGTCTGGCTACCCAGGTCTGCCGCGGCGGAGAACTGCCCCTTGGTCAATCCATACACGCCGTTATTCTCGACCATGTACAGCATATCCAGGTTTCGGCGAATGACATGAGCAAACTGACCCAGGCCAATCGACATGGAGTCGCCGTCGCCGGAGATTCCAATGTAGGTCAGGTCCCGACGGGCCGCATTGGCGCCGGTGGTCACCGAGGGCATGCGCCCGTGTACCGAATTCACGCCGTGGGCTGCACTGAGGAAATACCCGGTGGTCTTGGACGAGCAACCGATACCACTCATCTTGGCCACTTGCTGGGCAGGCATGTCCAATTCCCAAAACGCCTGCACGATGGCCGCGGTAATCGAGTCATGACCACAACCTGCGCACAGCGTGGTTGCTACACCCTCGTAGTCACGGACCGTCAGTCCCAGTGCATTTCTCTTCAGGGACTTGTGAATGATTCTGGGCTTGGTAACAAAGCTCATGCGACTTCTCCCTTGCTCAGGAATTCTTCAACACCGGCTACCACGCTGCGGTAATCCAGGGGCTGGCCATCGTAGTGCAGGATGGAGTGCAATTTATCCTTGGGCACCCGGGTCTCGGTCATCAGAAGAGTACGCAACTGTGCATCCCGATTCTGCTCCACAACGATAATGTGATCATGCTCTTCCAGGAACTTCTCCACCTCTTCGCCAAAGGGGAAAGCCCTGACCCGCATGTAATCCAGGTGAATACCCTTGGCGGCCAACTTGTGGCTGGCTTCGCGACAGGCGGCTGCACCACTTCCCATAGTGACAATTGCGGTACGGCTGGGCATCTCCGCGGTACGAATTACCGGCCCGGGAACCAGCTTCTTGGCGGTCTCCCATTTCACCAGCAATCGATCCAGCACATCCTTGTACTCGGCTGAGCTTTCCGTATAAGCGCCAAGCTTGTTGTGGCTGGAACCACGTACAAAATACGCGCCCTTGGGATCACCACCGGGGTATGTGCGATAGGTGATGCCATCGCCGTCGCTGTCTACATAGCGATAAAATTTTTCAACCTTGGCCAGGTCCTCGTCAGTCAGCACCTTGCCGCGATCAGGACGGTAGTTGTCATCCCATTCAAGCTCGGGAACCATCCAGTCGTTCATGCCGATATCCAGGTCGGAGAGCACCATGATGGGGGTTTGCAAGCGATCGGACAGGTCGAATGCCTGCACAGCCATGTCGAAGCACTCCCTGGGATCATCAGGAATCAACAACACATGACGGGTGTCGCCGTGGGATGCATAGGCGCACAGCAGCAAGTCGGATTGCTGGGTGCGGGTAGGCATACCGGTTGACGGACCGGCACGCTGGATATTGAATAGCACCAGGGGGATTTCTGCGTAATAGGCGAACCCGAGGAACTCACTCATCAGTGAAACACCCGGACCACTGGTCGGGGTAAATGAACGAGCGCCTGCCCAGTTAGCCCCAATCACCATACCTATAGCGGAAAGCTCATCCTCGGCCTGGATAATGCAGAAATTCTTCTCGCCGGATTTCTTATCTATCCGGGTCTTCTCACTAAAGCTGCGGAAGGCGTCCATCATGGAGGTGGACGGGGTAATCGGATACCAGGCACCCACCGTGGCGCCGGCGTAGACGCAACCCAGGGCGGCAGCGGTGTTTCCATCAATCATGATATGACCGGCGGTCTTGTCCATGGGCTCAATATTCGAGGCCAGCGGGCATTTGAAATTTTCCACCGCGTAGTGATAACCCAGTTCGATAGCCTGGATATTCGCACCGATCAGCTTCTTCTTGCTGGCGAACTGCTCCTCAATCAATCCCCTCAGCACGTCCATGTCCAGGTTCAGCAGGGCGGCAAGCGCTCCCACGTAGGCCATGTTCTTCATCAGGATGCGGGCGCGGGGGTTTTCAAACGTCTCGTTGCACATCCTGGCCAGGGGTATCCCCAGCACGGTGATGTCGTGACGCGTGATATTGCGCTCCCTGGGCCAGGTCGAATCATACAAAAGTACGCCACCGGGACTGACTTCCTTCAGGTCACGATCGAAGGTCTGGCCATTCATCGCCACCATCACGTCCACCTCACCGGAGCGGGCAAGATAGCCCTCACGGGAAACGCGAATTTCAAACCAGGTCGGCAAACCCTGGATATTGGAGGGGAAGATATTCTTACCCACCACTGGCACGCCCATCCTGAAGATGGCTTTCATGACCAGTCCGTTGGCACTGGCCGAACCGGTGCCATTCACGTTGGCGAGCTTGATTACGAAATTATTCACCTGGCTCATGATTTAGCCTGCCACCGTTTTGAATCTGCATGATCTGCAGCGTAAGGAATAAGTATCCTGGACTTCTGCATATCCCAGGCACCGGTGGGACAACGCTCGGCACACAGGCCGCAATGCACGCAAATGTCCTCGTCTTTCACCATCAATCTTGCAGTGTGCTTCAGGGGCCCGGAGACAAACAATTGCTGCTGGATATTTGTCGCCTTGGCTTTCAATCCGTCGCGCAGAACCTGCTCTTCCGCATCAGGCAGCATTCCCAGGCAATCCACCGGGCAAATATCGATACAGGCGTCGCATTCGATGCACAAATTATCGGTAAATACAGTTTGCGCGTCACAGTTAAGACAACGCTCTACCTCGGCGGCAACCTGCTCGGCGGTGAAGCCAAGTTCGACTTCCACATTCAGGTTCTTGAAACGAGTCACCAGGTCCACGCTGGGCACGATGCGCCGCTCGGAACCGTCAAAATGATTTGAGAAGTTCCACTCGTAGGGGCCCATCTTGGTGGCCAGCAGGTTCATCCGGTTGGGCAGGCGTTCCGCCACATCCTTACCCTGGCAATGCTGGTGAATGGATATGGCTGCCTGGTGGCCGTGCTCGACGGCCCAGATGATGTTCTTGGGACCGAAAGCGGCATCACCACCAAAGAACACGCCCGGGAGCGTGGACTCATGGGTGATCTCGTTCACCACCGGTACATCCCACTTGTCGAACTCCATACCCAGGTCACGCTCAATCCAGGGGAAGGCATTTTCCTGGCCGATGGCCAACACCACGTCGTCACAGGGAATCAGCTTCTCGCCCACCACCCGGCTATCGGTAACCCGATCATTCTCATCCAGGTCGTATTCCATCACATCGAACAGCATGCCCTTGAGCACGCCATCTTCCACCACAAATTCCCTGGGTGAGTGATTAACTACGATATCGACATTTTCTTCCTCGGCGTCCTCGAGCTCCCAGGCCGATGCCTTGAAGAACTGGCGGGGCCGGCGTGCCATGACCTTCACATTGTCGGCGCCCAGGCGCAGGGAGGTGCGACAGCAATCCATGGCGGTATTACCCACGCCAATAATCAGCACTTGCTTGCCAATACTTTCAACATGATCGAAGGCCACGGACTCCAGCCACTGGATGCCAACATGGATCCGGTCACTGTCCCAGCGACCCGGTATATCCAGGTCCTTGCCCTTGGGGGCGCCGCTGCCGATGAACACGGCGTCGTAGCCTTCATCCAGCAGGGCCTTCATGCTCTTCACCGGAGAATTCAGGCGCAGATCCACACCCATGTCCACGATGTAGCCGATTTCCTCATCCAGCACCTTGGCGGGAAGACGGAAAGAGGGAATATTGGTGCGCATCAGTCCGCCGGCAATACCCAGCGCTTCAAAAATGGTGCACTCGTAACCCAGGGGCATAAGGTCGTTGCACACGGCCAGGGATGCGCACCCCGCGCCGACCAGGGCGATGCGCTTGCCATTTTTTTGTTCCGGCGCTTTCGGCAACCGATCAGTCACTTCGTCCCGATTATCCGAGGCGACGCGCTTGAGGCGACAGATAGCCACCGGCTTTTCTTCCACGCGCCCACGACGACAGGCAGGCTCACAGGGACGATCACACACGCGACCCAGGATCCCCGGGAAAACGTTCGACTTGCGATTCTCCATGTAGGCGTCAGTGAAACGCCCCTGGGAAATCATGCGGATGTACTCCGGTACATCGGTGTGCGCCGGACAAGCGTACTGGCAATCCACCACGCGGTGGAAATATTCCGGCTTGGTCGTATCGGTTGGTTTCAACTTACTCCCCTGCACCCCTGGTCGGGGCCCCTCTATCAGTTTCCTGGCGCACGACCCTTGGTCCCGCGGCCCGGCAAAAGCAAAACAAATGCCCGGCAGCACCGGCGCGAAAGTGCGAAGGATAACCCGATGCGGGCCCGCTTTACACTGCCAAACCCCGCAGGATGACCAGCGCCCCGTCCCAGGTGGTTCGAAAATCTCTTCGGCGAGCTCAAATGATGCGGCACAACAACCGTGGAGGCCCATAGACAGCCTCCAATGCGTGGCTGTAGCCACCCGATTACCGGCAGTTATTCGGCGCGCAGCGCCTCGAGAGGCTCCATGGCGGCGGCCCTGCGTGCCGGGGTAACCCCCGCCGCCAGGCCAATCACCACGGCCATGGCTTCGGCCATAAGGATGTAGCTCACCGGGGTATGCACCGGCATGGCCGGTATCAGGAAATGCAGCAACCAGGCCCCGCCGATACCCAGTGCCAGGCCCATCAAGCCTCCCAGTGCCGACAGGATGACCGCTTCGCCCAGGAACACCCTCAGTATTTGTTGCCGGGTAGCACCCAGGGCCCGCAAAAGTCCGATTTCCGAGGTCCGCTCACGCACCGCGATGATCATGATAGTGAGAATCCCCACCCCGCCAACCAGCAGGGAAATCCCGCCCAGGGCTCCCACTGCGAAAGTCAGCACGCCAAGCACGGAACCCAGTACATCCAACATCTGCTGCTGGGTGGTCACGGTGAAATCCTCGCCCCCATGCCGGCTTATCAACACCCGGTTTACCCCCGCCACGACCTCCTCGGCGGGAGCGCCCTCGGCGTACAGCACATCGATTTCCATGAGGCCTTCACGGCCGAACAGGTCCAGCGCCCTGGCCGCCGGTATGTACACCGTGTCATCCAGGTCAAATCCCAGCACCTGCCCCTTGGATTGCATATAGCCGACCACCCGGTACCGGTCGCCTCCCACCCTGATGCGCTCACCCAGGGCATTGGCCTCACCGAACAACTCATTCTTCAGCTTGGAGCCCAATACCGCGTATGCGCGCGGGGCCCGCGGATCATCGTCAGGCAGGAAGCCGCCTGCCGCTACCCCGAATTTGAAGGCCCCGGGGAACTGGCTTCCCACGCCATACACCATGGTGCGGCGTGTTCGGCCCTGGCCCTCCACCTCGGCATTACCCTGGACCACCGGAACCACCGAGGTCACGTAGGGAATCTTGTTCAGGGCGTCGGAGTCCTCCAGGGACAGGGGTCTTACGGTATTGAACACGCCGGTAGGCGCACCAAATGTAGTGACCTTGCCCGGGTTGATGGCGACAATGTTGGTGCCGAACTGGGTAAATTCAGCGAGCACGAAACGGTTCACACCTTCGCCTATGGAGGTGAGCAACACCACCGCTGCAATGCCCACCGCAATGCCCATGGTGGTCAGGATGCTGCGGGTACGATGAGCCATCACCGAGGACAGGGAAAATCCGATAAAGTCCCGGCTCAGCATTGGCCCGCCCCCGGCTCATGGATCAGCAGGCCGTTCATGCGCCCCAGGCTATCCATTCAGAGCCTCCACCGGCTCGAGGGCCGCCGCCTGGCGCGCGGGCATGATGCCAAATACCAGCCCCGTCAGGGACGACACGCCAACCGCTGCCAGCACCGCCCAGAGCGGCGCCTGGCTATCCATATCCGGGTAGACGCCATGAATGGCCGTCGTGCCGAGATAACCAAAGAACAAACCCAGCAATCCGCCAAGCAAGGCCAGCAGGACCGCTTCACTGAGAAACAGCGTGGTTACCTGCGCGCGGGTGGCTCCCACCGCCTTGAGCAGGCCGATTTCCCGGGTTCTCTGGCTGACCGCCACCAACATGATGTTCATAATCAGAATGCCGGCCACCGCCAGGCTGATGGCGCCAATCCCTCCGACGGTAAAGGTCAGCGCCTGGAGAATATTGTCAAACGTGGCCAGCACCGCATCCTGGGTCACCACTGTCACGTCTTCCTCGCCCTGGTGGCGTTCGGCGATGGTGCTGCGAATCTGGTCCTGCAGCCTGGGCATGACTTCTCGACTGCGGGCCTCCACCAGGATCCGGAACAGGCCGGGAGAATTAAACAGCGCCTGGGCAGATGCCACCGGGATGACCACCAGTTCCTGGATATCCACGCCTATTGATCGCCCTCCGGTTGCCAGGACACCGATGACTCGGAACCTACGATCACCCAGCCTCAGCCATTCACCCAGTGCCTGTTCCTTTCCGAATAATTCCTGTTTGATTTTCTCGCCGATCACGCAGACGTTCACGGCCCGGGAGGGATCTCCGCTGGGCAGGAACTTCCCCCTGTCCATACTCAGATGGCGAATCTTGAGAAACTCGCTGGTGGTCCCGACAACGGAAATCTCGCGTTCCAGCCGCCCCCGGGCGGCCCCCGCCGCGCCAACCATGACCGGCGCCGCCAGGCTCACCAGGGGGTTGCGAGTCAGGGCAAGGTAATCATCCACTGTCAGGTCGCGAGGCGTTTCGCCAGCCATCAGCGCCGCTGCCCCACCGGTGGTTTCGGATCGCCCGGGCATGACGATCACCAGGTTGGTTCCCAG
>Ga0208671_10000593_pt1 | contig 17448 bp, 22 predicted proteins | sample ColrivemetaGS759_FD_187606 | JGI IMG/M metagenome (GOLD analysis project Ga0208671, IMG submission 187606) | Estuarine microbial communities from the Columbia River estuary - Ebb tide ETM metaG S.759 (SPAdes) (version 2) | ecosystem: Environmental > Aquatic > Marine > Intertidal zone > Estuary ...
GCAAAACGTGCCGTTGACGAAGCAGAAAGGATCATCAAACAGAACCCTGGACGCAAAGGGAAGAAAGGTGTTGTTGCAAACATTTTGTCTAACGACAAAGAAATACGGAAAATGATTAAGAATCTTCCAGAAGAGTTGCACCGCAGGGTAATGACCGCAGCAGTCAAAGAAGCGGCGAAAATCGTGGAGACAGAAGCATCAGTCCAGATTGCATCTGTTGGAAGACGCAATGTTCCTTACACGGGAAAACTTGGAAACTCACGCAAGACAGGCACGCGAGAATCTTGGTCCAAAACGACTGCTAGATCTAGAAAAGGTCCGTCTGGTAACGATATGAGTAAGGCAGTCACACGCAAGACGCTGAAGTACAAGAAAAAAGCACCGAGCACAGCAATCGTTGGAACGGACTACTATCAATACAACTTCGGCCACATTCATGAGCCAATGGTCGGTGGCAAGCCAGCAGAGCATATCATGTGGGGTGACTGGACCGGAAAGGATCATATGCAGCGTCCTTGGCTTGCGCCTGCTGCCAAGTCAACGATTCCTTTGCAAAGGCGGGCAATGATTCAGATTATCAAAACACGCATGAAAAGGTATTTTAAGTCATGAGTGTAGCCACCGCAGTTCGACAAATCATTGCTGACGATGCAACTGTGACATCACTAGCGGGTAATCGAGTCACCGTTGACTTCATTCCCGAGGACTCTGTCATGCCTGCATTGCTGCTCTACATTGTGTCAGAGTCGGCTGAAGATTGCCTAAGTGGTTTCGTTGGATTTGAAACTGCAAAAATTAGAGTAGAATGCTACGGTGAAACGCGAAGTCAGGCAGATGCACTTCACGCTGCTGCAAGAGCATCGTTAAATGGTGAACGAGGTGTTTATAGCGGCACGTTCATTAAGGGCATCGGTCAAGACACAGGCCGAGTCTATTTAGTAGACAAACCAAATGATGGAACAGACCACTGGCTGTTTCGCACAATTCAAACTTTTGAAGTTTCTTACAACTCCTTTTAGCAAGGAACCGATATGACATATCAGGGAATGACCGGACAAGGCACAACTGCCGTCCTAACTACCAATGCAATTACCGGGTGCGTGCGAAGCTTGACGCTTCCTGAGCTTACTCAAGACAAGATTGATGCAAGTTGCCTCGATACAACTGGTTTCATGAAGTACATCCCCGGCGATCTTACTGATCCCGGCGAGTGCTCTCTTGAAATCATTTTCGATCCAACTTTCGACTTTGATGCAATTGTTGGCGTGCTAGACACTCTGACAATTACCTTTGCACTTGGCACAAGTACAAATACTAATGCTGCAACTCTAATCGGAACTGGTTTTATTACCAGTTATGGATTGCCTGACTTAAGCACCAACAATCTTGCGGTAGTTAGCGTTAACTTTGCTTTTGATGGTCAAACTGGACCAGCCTTTACTGTTGAGTCTTAAAAATGAAAATCGAACTTCTCCCGTGCGAAGGCAAAAATCTTGCTACCGGAAGCAAAGAGGTATTCAAGCAATACCGAATTGTTGTCGATGGCACTTTGGTTGGATACAAGTCTTGGGATTTCGGAAGCTCGATTTGTTTTATTGGTAGGGTTTCACCAGTCGATAAATCCTTGATCGAAGATGAGGTCGGTGCTATTCTTGGGGACAACTCCGGTGGCGTGATGCCACCAGAGTTTGACCCAACTGAACTCCCCGAAGAGGATTACCGAGATGACTTCCCTGACGAAACAGTTACTGCTTGATCATTGCAAAATTGAAGTCAAAGAAGTAAACATCGAAGGACTTGGCATCTTGTACGCCAAGCCTTCGACAGAACTTCAGAGATCAAAACGAATTGCAGATATGTTCGACAAGAACGGCAATTTGACAAATGAGTCAAAGCAAAGACGCAGGGTGAATTTGATCATTGATCACATCTGCGACAAAGATGGAAAGCCAATTTTCAACGAAGGTGACTCCAAGGATTTGCTCGCTCTTGACGGAAGCAAGCTAGATCCATTCATTGAGGCAGTGATGCTAATCAATGGAGAAATTGAGGGAAACGACGAGGCCGAGTAGATCGGCTAGTGAAGCACTTCGACAAAAACTTTAGGTTGCGTTGGGTGTTCAGGATTTGTCAGAAACTGGGCATTGACGACCCATGCCATTGGATGAATTCAGTTAGTCCTCTCTTGGTAGATCAATGGATCGCATTTGAAATGTCCGATCAGCAAACAAAACCCTCGTCAGACATGCTAGAACCAGACGAAGCACTCAAGAGGTTGACCAGTGGCAGGCAATAACGTGCGTATCGGTGCTCTGCGATATGATATTATCGCAGACAGTTCTTTGTTCAGCCGAGGGGTTGATAAGGCTGCCAAAATGAGCAGGAAGCTCGCGAAGGATGTTGCTCTTACACGCACTCCTTTGGAGCGATTTAAGAAGGAGTTGCTTCAAGCACGCAAAGCACTTAAAGCTAACCTAATAGACGAAAAAGCGTATCTGCACACAAAGCAAAGACTACGCGAACAATACATTCAAGAGAATGCTTTGATTAATAAGCATACTCACAAGTTGCTTTTAAATACAAAAGCAAAGAATGCCAACGCTGCTGCATCATCAAGGATGAACTTAGCAAACATTGGTGGTGCTGCTGCTTCCATGTTTGGAGGTCGAGGTGGTGCTGCTGTAGGCCGAGGTATCGGAATCGGTGCTATGGCAGGGGGTCCGGCAGGAATGGCACTTGCAGCAGGGTTTGGTGGTGCTTACGCAATTGCAAGGATGGTGGAAGAGTTTGGGGATCTGCAAGAAGCAGCAACCGACTTGAAAGTCTTCTTAGGTGAAGAGTTTGGCGAGGAGTCTGCAAATGCATTTAGAAAGATTGCACGCGAATCATCGCTCACAACTAAAGGACTGATTAAAAACGCAAGAGTCTGGGCATCCTACGGTCTTGCGACTGAAAACATCGTAGACATCGTCGAGAGGCTTGGCATTGCGGCTGGAGGCGAGGCAGAAGCGTTTGACAACCTTACGCGAGCATTCGCTCAGGTTAATGCTGCTGGCAAATTAATGGGTCAGGAAAAGAACCAGTTGATCAATGCTGGATTTTCTTTAAAGATCATTGCTGACGAAGCTGGTATAAGCATGACCAACTTTGCCAAGTCAATGGAAGCAGGTGCGATTAGTGCAAAGCATGTCAACGATGCTTTGATTAAAGCAACTAGCGAAGGAGGGTTGTATTTTGGTCGATTGGAAAAGAAGTCTGCCACTTTAAATGGGCAACTTGATTTGGTTGCAAACAATTTTAACGACTTGTTTGCCAATCTTGGTGAGTCGAAGTCAGGTTTTTTCTCAACGATATTAAGTCAACTCAACGAAACACTTTCTGAAACAAGCAAGACTGTTTCAGAAGCAAATGAACTTGAAAGAGAAAGACAAAAAACAGCAAGACTGCAACTGTTGCTTGATTCAGGTGGCACACCAGAAACCACAAGCAGCGGAAGAGGTGTTTCATCAACATTTGCCCCTGGCTCAATCGGAGTCAATCAATTTATAAGGGGTTATGGCGCGGTAATGGATGCCTATGCTGACAAAACTATTGAACCAATGTTTCGTCCTATTGCAGCAATGATAGGACTTTGGACTGAGTTGACAACATCAGATGAGGAAGCGTATTTGCAACAGCAGCAAGATCTTCAGCAAGAAAGAGCAAAACAAAGGCAAATAGAAAAAGATTTGGAAGAAGCAAACATAAAAATCCCCGGCAGCAAAGGAACGGGTGGAGATCCCAACAAAACTTCAGGTGCAGGAGATGGAGGATTATCGGAAGCAGCAAAGCAAGCGGCAGGACTTCCCGGCAATCTTGGGCCGGGAACTATCGACGAATACAATTTCATTCGCGATAAGATGATGGAAGACAGAGAACTTGCTTTTAAAAGTTTTCAAGAGTTAAAACAGCAGACAGTGCAACTGAAGAAAATAAGTGGAGAAGGGGCAAGGCCAAAACCCGGTGTTTGGAGTCCTCGTTACTCCAGAAGAAACTCAAAGCATCAGCAAGCAATGAGAGCAAGAGCAGGGATGCTGCCTGAATCAACTCGTCCTGAACTTCTCCCAATTACAGGATTTGAACCACAAGGCATTCCGAACCCTCAGTTTGGAATGTCTGCTGTAGATCAAGTAAATGCTGAATACAAGGCAAAGAGAAGGGGCATTTACGACAAATGGAAAAGCATGCCCTCTGATTCTGAATTTAATTCCCAAGATTATTTGGACACACAAAAAGAAAGAGAGGGATATGAGAAAGAAGCAGGAGATCTCAGAAGGCAGCACAACAAAGACCTTGAGGAAGCAAGAGAACAAGACGAAACTCAGGCTAAGTGGGCAGAGTTTTTAAGCACACGCTTCGAGACTGCGATAGAAAAACAGACAAAAGCGTTAGCCGGTGGCGAAGACAAACAACTTCAGGGAGTAGATTAAAGTGACAGATTTTTCTGATTTTACTTACACCTCTTGTCAATTGAGAGATGGCAAGTCTGCGGCAACTAGGCAAAACGCAGACAGTCTTAAGATGACTGCTGGAGTTTCTTATCAGGTCATTGTTGACAAGGCCAGAGTCGGAGGCGGAGCGGACATTACCCCTGCTGACATTAGCACAGAACACATTAGGTCACTCAGTCAGTTGCCTGCCGTAAACATAACTACTTACGAGTATTCAGGACTTATCAATCCTTATCTTGTATGCACTTCAAAGTATGTAACAAGAGACAAGACCAACGGGTTAAAGTTTATTGTTGATTGTGGGTTTGAGAGTCCTGATCCAATAAAGTCTGAGCAACCACCTCAAGCACCTCCTGCAAGCTTAACTGACATTACACCTAGCGTTGCAAGCGAAATCACAAATCAACTTCGGCCAATTTGGTCAGACAAGGATGACAAACAATGTTGGAGACTCCCCACTGGTACTCCATTTACAAACCCTATTGTTGAGACTGTTCCCGTCCTGACGATCATCGTTACTCAGTACGAAGCATCAATAGATTTTTCGACAATGCTTGCCAGAAGCTACAAGCTCAATTCAGCAACTTACCGAAACCAAGTCAAAGACTCTTGGATGATCGGAGCAGTCAAGGCATCTGAGGTAAAGGTAAAACTTGCATCGGGTGAAGTTACTGCTGCAAAAGTTACTTATCCAATTGCGTTTGCCGCGAATGAGTTTAAGGCTGTTTTTGCAAATGAGCCACCGGGTCAAACTCCTGCAATAGCATATGGGAGCACTTTTAAATACGGTCATTTGCAAGCGCGTCCTTTGGTTGATGACCACTATACGCTTTACAATCCAAATTACGATCCTACCGATCCTACTTCTGTCGAGTATACGTTAGAGCCTATTGTTGACCCAAAAACTAAAGAGCCAACGACTGGCTACATAAAGCAAGATAGTGGCACGTTAAGAACCCCAGTGCGAGCAGACTTAGGCGACGACCGACCGTCTTACATGTTTTTCCGAAGTCAGGACAGAATTGATTTCTCGACATTTTTGCAGGCTTAGAAAATGACTGTCTTTGGATTTAACAATCGTCGCGATGCAGAAAATCTGTCTTACTTTTCAAAGACAATGAACTTTGAGAGAGGACGCAAGATTGGTGCTCCCGAAGGTCATGAGACAATACTTGTCAAAGCACCTTCTGATGGCATTGATGCCAAAGCATCTGGGCAATGCTCAAGTGCTCAATGCTTCGTTGTTCACATCACAGAGGATGGTGATGTCGTTGACAACACAAACGAAGTCGAGGTTTGGAACTTTACTGAGCAAGACGTTGATGCGGATGCTTACATCAGTTGCTTTCGGTTTCGGGAAAGTTGGGTTTTTGATGCTGCGTCTACATCTGGGTCAAGCCTCAAGCAGTTGACCGCAACTTCAGCAATCACTGCTGCAAGCGGACTGACATTTGGAACAGGAACAGCAGACATCTTGCAGATCAATTCTGGGGGAACTGCTTACGAGACAGCGGGGCTTGCAGATGTAGATATTATCAATCCTTGGGAGGAATCAATTGCATCCGGTGCAATGTTGACCTGCTACAAAGAAGTTGCAAAATATGTCATCGTTCAAGTTTCATGCCCTGCGTAGGAGTAACACATGGCAAAAGGTATGAAATGGATGGGTGCAAGATGCCCGTCTTGTGGGTGCAATGGGACAGAAGACTGTGAAGTCAAGGAATTGCAATGCATGTCAAACAGTGGTTGCGGCATTGACAGAACATCTGTTTCATTTAGTGGACTGACTGGAATAACTGCATCGCAAGAGCCAACCATTGGGGGGCCAAGCGATGCATTTAGTTTTTTAATCTGCACAACAGGGGCAACATCTCAGGTTGCAATAAGATTTGGAACAGAGCATGCAAGCGGAGTTGACTCCTTTAGTGTTCCTATAAGTTTGCATCGTCTTTCGTTTATTGATAGTTCGACAAGTGCAACAAAAGTGTACCGGACTGGATCTCTGTTACCTCCCGTTTACTCTTGCAGTGGATCAGACACTCTTTATCTGAACGGAAATACTTCTAGCGATTCATGCACGATTACATGGTCTGGGGCTGACTATAATCCTTGTTGCGGTTGCTTAATTAGCGGGTTTGAAGGCAACTGGGAAGACGGACATCCAACATGGAGCAACGTAACAGGCGAGGTTCACAATTACTTAGGCACTAAGTTTGGAACGCTTGACAACACATCGGCAACTGAGTTTGTTTGCGGATGGACTTGGGATTACCTTTACGATGCTGATAGCACTTTAGAGTCAACAAAAGGCAAGGGTATTGGTGCTGCAAGCATATACAAAACTTGGGCAACGCATAGCAACGTAGGAAGCGGAACAGACTGCTATCGATACACAGAATATCATCCTAATACAAATCCGTTTGGACGCACTTGGTACATTTGCATGAACGGGGAGTCGTTTGAGCCTGCTGACTGTCCATGCGAGGGGCAAGGTACTGCAACAGCAACATGCTTTGATCACAGCGATAGATCGACAAGCACATGCACAATGTTTTGCAGAGATGGCTTGGGGGAATTTGAACTGACGTTTTTTATTATCGACGAAGGCTTATCAACAGAAGAAACAACGGTAGGATCTTTTTCAGAAATGTCTACAGTTTCTTACCCAACAGTTGCCAAGATTTATGGAGTAGCAACTACATCTTCAGCAGGAAGTAATTATCGATACATTTGGTTTGGTTCAGGAGGGAGCGGCAACTCTTTTAAATACGGATGGTTCTATACAGATGTTTTGATTGACATTGGTGATGCAGCAAGTTGCACCTTGATTGGCTTTCCTAGTGAGTCAGTTTGTTCAGAAACTGTAGGTAGCGGCAATCTAACAAGACTTACTGTATCTGGAACAAAGTGCGGAGACAAAATAGCGTGATACTAGAATCTATTGTCAAGTCGCTTGGCGTAGACAAAAACAATCCTTCTGCTCAGGCATTGCTTCGATCTCTTAAGGGCATAACAGAAGAGAATGCATATAGGGCATCTCCTGCTATTTTGCATGTCATGCAAAATAACCCAGATGCCTTTGATGTAAATGAAATTGATAAAGCAAGAAAAATACTTCAAGGCTTGTATCATCACCCAAAAGAAATTAAGAAACAAAGCGTAGGCACTGAACTAAGCAAGCTAATACCTGACTGGGCAGTCAAAAACAAGTCTGATTGCGGGTGCTCTGACATGGCAGCAAGAATGGATATGTACGGCATCAGATGGTGCAAAGACAACAAAGACACAATCGTTGCACATCTCATGTCTCAGTCCGAGCACCTGATTCCGGCGTTCAAACTTGTGCCTGCTGCAATGAAAAAGATAGCCGCAGAACAACTTGTGAACAAAGCAATCGAGAACGCAAGAAAGGCTACCTGAGCCTGCGTCCGTACTTGTTCTTCTTCGGCATCGGTTCAAAGTAAGGAACTCCATCGATCACAACGCCACATGAGATGATTGGTTTCTGTGCAAAAGATGCACCGTATGCCATGACTGCATGTTTGTGATCGACACCACAACCCACTGACATGCCCCAGTATCGTGAGTTGTTGTTGACTCCCCAGGTTACACCACCAGCAGTGTGGTGATGGCCGATTGCAGAGGATGTCCAGTCTGCTTCTGCCTTTGCAATTGCAGGAGTCTTTCCACCGCGTCCTTGGTCCCCGTGGAAGACCTGATAGTCGTCAATCTGCAACTTGTGATATCGGGGGTAAAACTTCCAGTCGATGCCCCAAATCTCAGCCTGCTTTCTTAGCAGTGAAGGATCAAGACCAACTGCTTTCATCTTGCGTGCAAGGTTTGCATCGTGATTCCCTGTCATCACCTCAACGTCTTTACCAAACACTTTCTGCATGTGTTGTATCTGATTCCTTGCAGCTTCCATCTCACCAACTATGTCAGTGAATCCAATCTCACTATCGTGGAAACTTGCACTGTGATGATCGGCAAGATCCCCAACGTGGATGATTCGGTTGACTTGCCACTGGTCGAAAATGCTCATGCACCATTCTGCATATCCTTCCAGCATCACAGGACAATGTGAATCACCAATGATACCGATCCTGTTTGCCTTGCTCATCCTTGCATCCCAAAAAAGTGTACTCGGACATAAGGTCCGTTTTCTTTGTCATCAGAGTCCTGAACTCCCAAGCACCAAGAAACGTGCTTTGCGTTGTCGTCTTGCAAGATGCCATAGGTAACCAAAGAGTCAACTAATTCTTTTGCTCCACGCAAAGTAGAATCGTGATCCCAGAGCCTCTGTCGAGGTCCGAGCACACGCTCGATGACTAGCCCTACTTCCTGCGAAATGACATCCTCTAGAAGCACCTCATGATAAAACTGACTGAGAGTCATTTTTATATCTTGAGGCAACTCAACAGTTGCCTGCGGAATAGCAGCAAGCCACTGCTGCTTGTCACGGTGAGCTTGAGAAAAGTGTTTTGTGCGTCCAGTGTTTCCGTTTTTCAACTCTTTGGGAACGACTAAAGTAAAAAGCTTATCGCACGCTGAGATAGAAAAATCTGAAAATTGCATCTTGACCACAATCTGGAAACACGCTTAGAATCGGAAAGCAGCAACAAGGATATAGCAAAAATGGAGGAAAAAAGCAACTATTCAAACGCATCCTTGGACTGCGAGAACTACGCAAGATACTGTACTTTTCTCAGAAAGTTGTCCGACAATTGCGAAAGCATTGCGAGCAAATATAGTTTTCGCAGAGCAGCAGGTTTGATATCAAACCACTTTCGGACTGACTATTTAAGCAGAAAAGTTAATACCAAAGGACTTGATAAACATGGATTGTTACCTATGTTTCTGCGCGCCGATGTTGAGATGATGGATGGAAAAATATCAATTGACTTGATAATCATTTGCGACAATGGCCTTGGATATAGCGTGAGAGAGGCACGCGGAATTTACGAGATTTTCACACCACAAGAATTGGCCCAACGGTCAATCAAAGCAAGGAGAAGAAAAGATGAATATACTTGATAAAGTGCAACGCGGAAAAGTTGCAAAACCAAGACGCATCTGCGTCTATGGATCTCATGGAGTGGGCAAGACCACTTGGGCAAGTCGGTTTCCCGATGCACTGGTCATCGCGACCGAGGATGGCTCAGGAGACATTGATGTAGCAAGACTGTCTGTTGACACTGCGTTGGAGGTGTTACAGGCTACAAACGAAGCATCGTCATCAGAATTCAAAACAATCATTATCGACTCAATCGATTGGTTTGAAAAATTTGTCGAAGATGCTTTGCATGCTGAAGGGTTTCAACAAGACTTTGGGAAAGGTACAGTCGAAGTGGCCCGAAGGATCGGAAAGCTTTTCGAGCAACTTGACTTGTGCATTTCTGCGGGAAAGACTGTAATTCTCATTGCACACGAAGAGACTAAGAAAGTCGAGTCTGTGTCGGGTGCGTCTTGGGATCGAGTTCAACCGAAGTTAAGCAAGAAAGCCTGCGGGCGTTTACTTGAATGGGCAGACGAAGTTCTACACGCGGAGATCGAAACTTTTGTCAGCAGCAAAGACGAGGGATTTGGTCGAGAGCGTGGGATCGCGACAACATCAGGTCGCAGGATACTGAAGTCGGATTCACATCCGAGCTATGTTAGTAAGCGTAGGATCGAACTTGCTGACAAGATTGACATGAATGATCCAGTCGAATGTTTTTTAACCTCAACTACAAAGTAGCGAATTATGGCAGAATTTAGTTTTGATAATAATGATGTAGAGTCAGTAAACGAATACCAGCAGATACCTGCTGGTCGATATACGATGGTGGTGACTGACACTGATTTGATGCTTACCAAAAAAGCCAAGGAAGCAAACAATCCGAAACTCGGTCAGTACATTAAGGTGCGTTTCCAGATTGTCTCAGGCGAATTCCAGAACCGCGTGATCTTTCAGAATTTCAACGTGGTGAATGCAAATCCGAAAGCTGTTGAGATCGGACAGCAGCAGTTCCGAAATTTGCTTGAGTGTTGCGGAATCAAAAAGATAACTGACACTTCGGAGATCCATCAAAAGGTTGTTGTTGCAGACATCAAGAACACTCCAGACAATGGGTATGGTGTAGGAGTCGATGTCAAGCGATTCTACGAGGCTGGGAAGTCATCTAAGACGACGATTGTAGAGTCTGCGGCAGTGGAACCATCTGGTCCCATTGCATTCTGATCCCCCCCTTGGGTCAACGGTTTTTGAGTGGTTCGATTCCACTCGGCCCTTTCTCGTCAATTTTTGGCGAGGACTGTGTGCGGAAAATCCACTTATCTCGCGAGGGTGGTCGCTATGAGCACGGCGTTGATGTGCTCTTTTTTTATCCCCACGCGAGTGGTCGCTGGTCACATTACACAATGAAAGGGAACTGTTACCGTGGAACGTGCAAAACTCCCTGATCAGTCAGGTTCGACTCCTGACGCGGGGTATCACCACAAAGAGAAAGATAATGAAACCACCTTACGAATACACCCTGCGTGAATACCAACAGGACGCAGTCAACGGATTTTGGAACTATGTACGCAACTCTGAGGGCAACCCAGTACTTGTGCTTCCGACTGCTGCTGGCAAATCAATTATCATTGCCGACATTTGTAAAGGACTTGTAGAAGTAGGGTATCGAGGTCTTGTGGTATGCAGGCAAAAGGAACTCGTCCAGCAGAACCTTGCTGCTCTTAACCGTTTTTGTCCTGATGTTGATGCTGGGATCTACTGCGCGGGGCTTGGGAAAAAGCAGACAGACAAAGACATCATCTTCGGAACGATCCAGTCACTCTCAGGTCATGCTGACATCTTCGGGGCCAGACAACTGACAATCATCGATGAGGCACATCAAGTTTCGTCTAATGAGAATACTCAGTATGCTAGGTTCCTTGCAGATCTTAAGACCTACAACCCAAAGACTCGAACACTGGGATTGACTGCAACTCCGTTCAGGCTCGATTGCGGACCCATCGTCGGGCCAAACCAGATGTTCGACGGGACTGCCTACGAGGTCACAGTAGAGCGGATGCTAGAAGGTGGATACATCTGCCCAGTTAGGACTGCAAGCGTATCAACGGTCGATACAAGCAACGTGCGTCGATCTGGATGGGATTTCAACCTCTCTGAACTCGCGAGCACTTTCGAGGCGACCGTCGATGCAAATGCAGATGAGATCATTGCTGTTGCTAATACTGAGGATCGCAAAAAGTGCCTCTGCTTTACGACCAGCGTGAAGCATGCAGAAGACCTTGCTGAGATCATCGAAAAGAAGACCGGCGAGCGTGCTGCTGTTGTCACCGGAGAAACGATGCCAATCTTGCGTGAGGCAATACTAGACAACTTCAGGAATGGTGTGCTTAGGTGGCTTGTAAACTGCTCAGTTTTGACCACTGGATTTGATGCTCCAAAGACTGACCTCATTGCACTTTGCCGGGCTACTCTAAGCCCCGGTTTGTTCGCACAAATGGTCGGGAGAGGGCTTAGACTGGCCGAGGGGAAGAAAGAATGCCTCGTCTTAGACTTTGGCGGAAACACACGCAGGCATGGCGCAATAGATGACCCTGATTTTGGAGTTGCTTCTGCAAAGAATTCCTCGGGAGAACCCGGTCAAGCACCAAGAAAAGAATGTCCAGCTTGCGAAGCTGTTGTAGCCAGCGGAACTAGGTACTGTGAATGCGGGTTTAAGTTTGAGTTTGAGTCCAACGTAGACAAATCAGCAGACGGTCTTACGCAGATCATGCAGGCCGGAAACGGTCCAAAGTGGTACGAGGTAACAGAGGTTGAATATTTTATCCACACTCCACGCGAGGAATTCAAAGAACAGTCGATGAGGGTGCAGTACACCGTCGAGCCTCTTGATGACAAATCTCGCGATGGAAATCTATCGACTCGACGATTCAATGAATGGATCTGCTTGGCTCACGAAGGGTTTCCGAGGCAAAATGCAATGCGGTGGTGGATGAAACGGAGCAGAAACGCAATCCCATCCACTATCTTTGAGGCAGTTGAATTAGCCTCTCGTGGATGCTTGTGTACTCCGAAGCAAATTAAAGTAAAGCCAGATGGGAAATACCATCGAATAACTGACTACAAGCTCACTCCCAAGCCCGAATTCGTCGAGCTTGAAGAAGACGATTGTCCTTTCTAATAATTGACATTTTTGACGATTTTTGCTATGGTTTTCTCGCGTGGTGCGAGGCAAGTGTTGTCGGCGCGTGATAGAAGCGTGACACCTTTTTGCCCACGCTTCTAAAATCAGCAAAACGTGGAAAAACAATGAAAAACGTCGATTTGCTAAACGAAAAAATGCAGTCTGCAAAAAGCAAGATCGAAAAGCTAATTGGCGTAAACTCAGCCAAGGTGATGGTGCAAAATGCTCTTGCGAAAAAATGCTCGCGAAAAGATTCGGGAAATCGCGAGACAGGAATATCTAATCGCGTGCAGGATGCACGACTTCTACTCAGAAAAAGCAACCATCTCTCGGATTGCTCGAAAGAACGCAGTTAAAAGACTGCGTGACTCACCCGAATATGGTGGAATCCTACACGCATTGCTACTCAGCATAGCAACAAAACTGCTTGTGAAAATAATAACGCAGTGGATTGAGGAAAACCTCAGCGGAGAAGAAGTCAAGTCTGGATACCAAGCAGGAGAGCCGGGATATGAATGAGATAAAATCCAACAAATCGTTTCATTTTATTTGCGGTTGCGGAACGCTCGCGTTGTTGTACTTCATGTACAGCAATGGGGTCTTTTCATTCTTGCTAGATGACGAACCTCCCGAAGGTATGGAAAGCGTATCACTAGCAACACTGGTTCTTACAAGCCTTGTCAGCGCGGTGCAACTTGTTGGAATCTTAAGCATTGCAATTGTGTCAGGAATCCTGAAACCACTTGCCGAATGGACCGTAGATTCAGTGAGAGCAAAGTTTCCGAAAGTAAATGCAATTGCTGGAAACATTGAGCAGGCTGTTGATCTAGAAAAGCTTACTAGCGTACTGAATGACCTCGATGAGCGTCTGCGTAAAATCGAGGGAACAGAAGATGATTGACATCAAAGCAAAATCCTCTGTGCCTCTCCAGAAAGAAAGCAAGTTGCCTGTTGTGTTGTTCGCGGCACTTTGCTTCGTGGTTTGGGATTCTGGATACTACAAAAAATGGTTGCCATCGCAAGACCGTGATCAACCAGTTACTGATATCACTGCTGTACTGCTCATCAAGTCATCTGGAATGACTGTCGATCAGCAATACACTGCATCAAGTCCAGTGCTCGATGAGATTGCTGACCAACGTGGAATTAAGTTTCGAGTCATCGACAATGCACCAGGTGAGATCTCTGGAGCACCTCAGTGGATTCAAGAGTTGTTTCTTAAGTATGAAACAAACTCCCCGTGTTTAGCAGTCGTCGATGTTGATGGCAAAAGCAAATATCTTAAAGCACCGTCATCAGTGTCTGACTTCAGAACCAAGATAGGTGCAAAGTGAGCGAGTACGGAACAGGCTTTATCGATAGGGACTTCAACGCAGAACCGTTTGGATCTGTAGTACCTGAGTTCTCTGGCGAAACTTATTCCAGAGACACTTGGCGCGACTTGATCAAAGAGCAGGATGAACGAAAGTGTTCTCCTTACCATGCCTTTAAGTCAGCAAATTGCCCAATCTTAAATCAGTCCAGAACTAATTACTGCTGGTGCTTTGGATTGGTTCAGGGAGTCGCAGTTGCACTTGCACAATCTGGTTACGATGAGTCACCTCCTCTGCACCTCTCAGCAAGCTACCCTGCTCAGTTATATAAGGGTTACCGCAATGTCGGTGGCTGGGCTATGCAAGCTGTCAAAGCAGTGCAAGAGCATGGAATACCTACCGTTCAAGTCTTTCAGGAAGCGTTGATTTCGCGAAGTCACACGCAGAGGTCCATAGTAAAAAAGTCTGCTCAGAAGTACGGGATTGCAGAATACGAAGAGATCCCAAGCAGAGACTTCTCAACTGCTTTCAGTGCTCTGATTGCACCTGACTGCTCACCTGTGACTTTAGGTCTTAGTTGGTGGGGCCACTTGGTGCTTGGCATCAAAGGCGTTTACGAAGAAGGAAAAGGATACGGAATCCTGATCGTGAACTCATGGGGAAAGAATTGGTCGGGTGATGGAATGCAAGTGCTTTGGGAAAAGGGAAGTCGAAACTGCATTGCTCAGGAATACGTTGCAATCAAATCAGCAAAGGTGATCTAATGAGTTCAAGGATATTGGATATCTTGGTTTATTCTGCTGCTACTGCGGTGATCCTTGCGATCATTTCAGGTGCAACCCAAGCAGAGCGTGAATTTAAAGAGGAAGCAGACTCTGTTGACATCATAGATATGAAAGAACCTTTGATCGATGAAAAGCAAGACATGACTTCTGAGATCATTTTCACAAGTCAACCATCTTGCGGACCTTGCAAAGCTTTTGAGCGTGAATGTGTCGCGCCATTGAGGAAAGCAGGATGGAGGGTAACTAAAACAAGTCCAGACTTAAGAGGCACGCCAAGTTTCGACATGCGTCTTGGGGGAAGAATTGTTGCGTCAAAATCAGGTTACGGTAACCGAAAAGCATTTTTTCAATGGGTTAAAAAAGTAGTAGAGAGAAACAAATGACATCACCAGACCCCACTACGCTAGGCTTGTTAGCAACTGCAATCACAGGAATGTCGGGTGCGATCACTGTCCTCTGGCGGCAAACGATGAAGCACCTCAGCGTGACAGAGTCGCGACTCGAAAGAGCAGAAAAACTTGCAGAAGACTGCCAGCAAGACCGTTTGGAAATTTGGAAGGCTCTTGCCGAACAATCAAAACAATCTACACAAAAAAACTAAGGAAATAACTAATGAGTATTGATTACCTACGAGACATCAAACCACTGCAAGACCAAGGCCTTTCGGATGATATCATCCTAAAGCATCTGCAAGACAGGACTGCACAACCTATATCGTGCGAAAATGCAAAAGAGATACTGCAAGAGAACGGTGCGGTCATCGTTGATCCGATCAACGGATCAAAAAGTGGATTGCTCATCTCATACTACGAAACATTGCCAGTCGGATCTGAATCGCAAGTTCTGATTGCTTATTTCGTCGAGCATGTTTTTGGTGGTGGATCTGAGATAGACACAAACGTCTATCCACGCAGCATCCAATGGGCCAGCGTGACAGCAGCAATGCCAGGTGAGTTGCAACCAGTAGTATCTGCTCTGCTTGATTCAGCGGGTGGAAGACCGGATGCTGAAGCAACCGAAGGTGACATAATCGAAGCAAGGGAAGAGTACGAAGCTCAAGAGGCCGAGCGTGAAGCAGAGGCTGAATATCTGGCAAAGCAAAATGCTACAAAGAGGAACTACGACGAGTTGTACAATCAGCACATCGCGCCGTTGTATTCGGCTAAAGACATGACTGATGCCTCGTGGATTGCAGCACTGCAAGCCATGTCGAACAACTGGTCTGCGTAACCTCCCTTTAGAGAAAGATCAAAGCGATGCCTACTGGACTCGGTGATGAAAAACTGTGGTTGTGCCCTACACTCGACAATGTAACTCCATTCAATGACCTAAGCGATCAGGCCAACAATGGAACCGCGGTCGGTGGACTTTCCACAGTTGCAGACACCTCGAATGGTGGTGCGTTCGCTTATGATCTTGACGGGGTAGGTGACTACATCAGAGTACCGAAGGCAAACTTTGCATTCCTTGTCGAGACTAACAGTTTCTCTCAGTCAGCGTGGGTCAGGGCGGACTCTGTTGGGACAGGAACTTTTATAGCCAGTGAGTTAACCACTTCAGGAAAAGGTACTGGACTCCTGATTAGTGGCTTGACTGGCAACTTCTTGGGATTCAGGGCGACAGCGAACGCGGGGGTATACAGTCCCAACACATCGTCGTCTACTCCTGTGCCATCGTCCCAGTGGTTTCACGTTGCTTGGATTGTTAACGGAACCACCTCTACACTGTATGTGGATGGCGTCCAGATATTTCAAGAGACTGGCACATTTACCACGGCCACTGGCCCTCTAACTAGCGATGTCGGAGTTGGCTGCCAATTTGTCAATGGGTCGCCAAATGCTTTTCTGGATGGCCTTATTGACGATGTCCGTATCTTCGACCGCCCCCTCAACCAAGCAGAAATAGCCCACCTGTCTACAGCACGAGGTATCACTGGATCACCACCACAAGGGTTGGGCGATGAGAAGTTGTGGTTGTGTCCTAGCATTAATAACTCGCCTAATGATATTTCTGGTAACGGAAATAATGGGGTGTATCAAGGTGGCCTTGGGACAGTTGCTGACACCTCGAACGGTGGCAGCCGTGCCTACTACATAGATTCTTCCGGACAGCGAGTAGAGTCTTCTGGGGTTGCTGGCGTGGTCCCAACTTCTGTCTCAATGTGGGCCAAGAGAAGTGCGTGGGACACCGGAGCCCCCGGGGCAAGAGGATCGCTCTATGTAGCCGATGACGCATTGTCAGACATGCTCTTCGAGTACTCAGCCGTCAACTATGTTAAAGCCGGAGGCTCTGGGTCAAGCCAACTCGCCACTAACCTGCCATCGTCTACTTGGTTTCATGTTGCGGTTGTAAGTGTCGGTGGAACGTCAGTGATATATGTTGACGGAGTTCTTACGTACACGCAAACCACTGCCGCACCGTATGCTATTACTGGTTATATGGGTTTCGGGAACTACGACTTTACCACTACCTATACAGGAGACTTGTACATAGACGATTGCCGTCTATACGACCGTCCCCTCACCCAAGCAGAGATCACACACCTTGCCTCCCAGCGTGGTGTGCTAGGAACACCGTTCGTTGGTCTTGGCGATGAACAACTCTGGTTGTGCCCTTCACTTCAAGATGGGGTTAACGACCTTAGTGGCAACAATAATGACGGGGCATATCAAGGTGGTATGGG
>Ga0208671_10000626_pt1:0-10000 | contig 16759 bp, 20 predicted proteins | sample ColrivemetaGS759_FD_187606 | JGI IMG/M metagenome (GOLD analysis project Ga0208671, IMG submission 187606) | Estuarine microbial communities from the Columbia River estuary - Ebb tide ETM metaG S.759 (SPAdes) (version 2) | ecosystem: Environmental > Aquatic > Marine > Intertidal zone >...
AAGTAAAAATACTATTAAAAATTCATTATATTATAGGAATTAATATGGCAAAAAATAAAGGTTCTAGAATATTGATTACTTTAGAATGTACCGAATGTAGAACAAATGCAAATAAGCGTTCTACAGGCGTTTCACGTTATTTAACTCAAAAAAATCGTCGAAATAACCCGCAAAGAATGGAACTTAAAAAATACTGTCCACATTGCAATAAACCAACTATTCATAAAGAAATAAAATAAAAGTATGCTAGCACAAAAACAAAAATTGGCGCCTATTGGAATTACCCAAAAAATTGATTATAAAGATATCGATTTATTAAAACTATTTGTTACAGAACAAGGAAAAATTCTTCCACGTCGAGCGACAGGAGTAACAGTTCAACAACAACGTCAAATCGCAAAAGCTATTAAACGTGCACGAATTTTATCTTTATTACCCTATGTAGCTTCTAATGAACTTTAAACTTTTTTACAAATTAAAGTTTATTAAGACATAAGGAGAACTTCTAGTCTATGGGTGTAAGGAATTTTATTGATCGTGTATTTACAGTTATTTCAGATCTTATTCTAAAACTTTTACCTGCCAGTAAACAAGAAAAACAAGCGTTTGCATACTATAAAGCTGGAATGGCAGCTCAAGCAGAAGGTGATTATGCGGAAGCATTAGAAAATTATTATGAATCCTTATATTTAGATGAAGATCAATATGATAGAAGTTATACACTATATAATATTGGTTTAATTTACGGTAAAAATGAAAATTATCCACGTGCACTTGAATATTATCATCAAGCTGTATCTTTAAATTCGAATTTACCGCAAGCTCTAAATAACATTGCAGCAATTTATCACAGACAAGGGCTATTAGCATTAGAGATGGCTTCTCAAGATTATGATTCTGCAATGGAAATTTCTGAAGAATATGAATATATTGAATTAGCAAAAGGGTTATTTGATAAAGCTGCAGAATATTGGTATCAGGCTCTTAAATTAGCACCTGATAACTACCCAAGAGCACGAAATTGGTTACGAATAACTGGTAGGGCTAAATCTTTAGATTCTTTTTAAATAGTACGAAAACATTTAAGAAAGAAAAGATTTTATTCAATAATTCCAATTATTTTGCTGTACAATGATAGGTAGTTAATAAATTTTAAATTTGTTGTTATTTTAAATAATCTGTTGAATTCTGAAAGTATATTTATTTTTAAATATTTAAAATATTTTAAATCAAAATGGTAGAAACTAAAAATAAAGGTTACGTTTGTCAAATTATTGGCCCAGTATTAGATATTGAATTCCCATCTGGAAATTTACCTCCAATTTACAGTGCAATTAGAATTGAAACTGCAGATGGAATAGGAAATATTGTTGAAGTTCAACAATTATTAGGAGATAACAAAGTACGTGGAGTATCAATGCGTTCAACGGATGGTTTAAAACGTGGTGTTGAAGCAATTGATTTAGGTACTCCAATTTTGGTTCCAGTTGGGACTCCAACATTAGGGCGAATTTTTAATGTAATTGGTGAACCGGTAGATGAACGAGGCGATGTTTCTTTAGACGAAACTTTACCAATTCATCGTGACGCTCCTGCCTTTACAGAATTAGAAACAAAACCATCAATCTTTGAAACTGGTATTAAGGTTGTAGATTTATTAGCCCCTTATCGTCGTGGGGGTAAAATTGGTTTATTTGGTGGTGCTGGTGTAGGCAAAACGGTATTAATTATGGAATTAATTAATAATATTGCAAAAGCACACGGTGGAGTATCAGTTTTTGGTGGTGTAGGTGAGCGAACACGTGAAGGGAATGATTTATACGAAGAAATGAAGGAATCAGGTGTAATTAATTCTAATAATTTCGCTGAATCTAAAGTAGCTTTAGTATATGGTCAAATGAATGAGCCTCCAGGGGCACGTATGCGTGTAGGGTTAACGGCTTTAACAATGGCTGAATATTTCCGAGATATAAATAAACAAGACGTTTTATTATTTATCGATAATATTTTCCGTTTCACACAAGCAGGTTCTGAAGTATCAGCTTTATTAGGTCGTATGCCATCTGCTGTAGGTTATCAACCTACTTTAGCTACAGAAATGGGGGCATTACAAGAACGTATTACTTCAACAACTCAAGGTTCAATTACTTCAATTCAAGCGGTATATGTACCAGCCGATGATTTAACTGATCCAGCTCCAGCAACTACATTTGCTCACTTAGATGCAACAACAGTATTATCACGTAACTTAGCTGCAAAAGGTATTTATCCTGCTGTAGATCCATTAGATTCTACTTCAACAATGTTACAACCTGGAATTGTTAGTGAAGAACATTATGAAATTGCTGAAAACGTAAAAGAAACTTTACAACGTTACAAAGAATTACAAGATATTATTGCTATTTTAGGTATTGATGAATTATCTGAAGAAGATCGTATGACTGTTGCTCGTGCTCGTAAAGTTGAACGTTTCTTATCTCAACCATTCTTTGTAGCGGAAATCTTTACAGGTTCTCCAGGGAAATACGTAAGTTTAGAAGATACAATTAAAGGTTTTACAATGATTTTAAATGGTGATTTAGATGATTTACCAGAGCAATCGTTCTACCTTGTAGGAAATATTGACGAAGCAATTTCAAAAGCAGAAACTCTAAAATAAGGAGTAATTAATATATGGTTATGAACATTCGCGTTCTAACACCCGATAGAGTTATTTGTTCTACAACAGCAGATGAAGTTATTTTGCCAGGATTAACCGGTCAAGTTGGTGTATTAGATGGACATGCGACTTTAATCACTGCTCTAGATACAGGGTTACTTAGAATTAAATTGGCTGATAAATGGACACCTATTATTTTATGTGGTGGTCTAGCAGAAATTGATCGTAATCGTGTCACAGTTCTAGTAAATGACGTAGAAGAACTTGTTGGTATTGATTTAAGTGAAGCTACTACAGAGTTAGAAAAAGCTACATCCGCACTTGAAAAAGCTGAAACAAGCAAAGCAAGACTTGATGCTTCAGTTGAGTTAAAAAAAGCTACAGCACGTCTTGAAGGTATCAATTACTTATCATAAAATATAATATCGGTAAAAAATTATTAAATTTTTTACCGATATTATATTTTGTATACATATAGATATTTTGAGGTAAAAATAAAACACCATATTTTTACTTAAGAAATATTATAAGAAACAAAAAACTCTATAAATTAACTTTATGGTAACAAACTCTGATTTTAACTTTACAAATAATGAAGCAGTAATTTTAGAATTACCGTTTTCAGAACATATTGAAGAACTTAGACAGAGGTTATTCCATATATTTTGGATAATTTTATTGTTAACGTGTGTAGCTTTTATAGAAGTTAAATTTTTAGTTAAAATATTAGAACTCCCTGTTGACAATGTAAAATTCTTTCAATTATCACCAGGTGAATATTTTATTTCAACTGTAAAAATTTCTTTTTATACAGGTTTACTTTTTGGAAGTCCCTTTGCAATTGGACAAATCATCTTATTTTTATTGCCGGGATTAACTAAAAAAGAAACAAAAGTTATTTTACCTTTATTGTTGAGTTCATTATGTTTGTTTGGTTTAGGTTTACTTTTTTCTTACTATGCTTTAATCCCTGCAGCCTTAAATTTTTTTTTAAACTATAGCGATGAAGTTATTGAACCTCTTTGGTCATTTGATCAATATTTTGAGTTTATACTTGTTCTTTTCTATAGTACAGGTTTAGCTTTTCAAATTCCTATTATACAAATTTTATTAGGATTATTAAATTTTGTCTCTGCTCAACAAATGTTAGGTGCATGGCGATATATAATCCTTCTTTCGACAATTATTGGAGCAATTTTAACACCTTCTACTGATCCTCTTACGCAATTATTGCTTTCTTTTGCAATATTATTACTTTACTTTTCAGGCGTAGGCATCCTGTTTTTAATAAAAAATTAATTTATATAAATATATACTTAAAAAGTATTTAATTCATGGCAGCTAACAAGTTTTTTAAAAGTCTTTTATTTACTTTCACAATTGCTATAAGTTTATTTGGTTTTTCTGTCGAAAACTCATTTGCATATCCTGTATTTGCCCAACAAGGGTATTCAAATCCACGTGCAGCGAATGGCAAATTAGCTTGTGCAAATTGTCATTTAAACCAAAAAGCTATTGAAATTGAAGCACCGCAAGGTGTACTTCCTAATTCTGTATTTGAAGTTGAAATAAAAGTACCGTACGATGTAAATCGTCAACAAATTAGTGCTGATGGTAAACCAGCGGATTTAAATGTTGGTGGAATCCTTATTTTACCTAAAGGGTTTAAATTAGCTTCTAAAACTCAAATTTCTCCAGAGGTTAAAGCAAAAAATAAAGGTGTATATATTTCACCATATAGTACAGAGTTTGATAATATATTAGTTGTAGGTCCAATTGCTGGTAAAACACATCAACAACTTATATTCCCTGTTGTTGCACCTGATCCAGATAAAGATCCCGATGTTAAATATTTAGCATATCCATTCTATGGTGGGGGTAACCGTGGCCGTGGCCAAGTTTATCCAACTGGTGAAAGAAGTAATATAAATAGCTTTGGTGCAACTCAAGCTGGTCAAATTACGGAAATTACAGCTACAGAAAAAAATGAGTCGAAAATTACAATCGTTAACTCTAGTGGCGTAACAACTTCTCAAACTATTCCAGCTGGTTTACAATTACTTGTAAAACAAGGTGATATAGTTAAAGCAGATCAACCATTAAATATGGATCCAAATGTTGGTGGGTTTGGACAAGAAGAATCAGAAATTGTATTACAAAGTTCAGCACGAATTATAGGATATTTAGCTTTTTGCTTCTGTTTATTATTAACTCAAGTTCTTTTAGTTCTTAAAAAGAAACAATATGAAAAAGTTCAAGCTGCTGAATTGAATTTCTAGTAATTAATAGAATAATATGCTAGAAGAATTATTCTTTAAATTTTTAACTTAAATAAAATGAAGACAATTCGTTTTATTAAAAAATTAACAATTTTTATTGTTAATTTTTCGATCAAATGTAACATCCATTAATGAGAAAGTAAAACTTTTCATTAATGGATGTTACATTTGATCGAAATGAAAAATTTTTAGATGTATATTATCTGATTCTTCCTGTTAATCGAATACGTAGTAATTTTTACGCAGCTATTGACAAAGTACATTTATTCTGTCCATTATTATTTATTGAATAATACTAATAATTTTTTTCAGCATTAAAAATGCTTTATTTATCTTTTATTTTTTTATATTGTTTATTAAATTATTTAAATGTTGAAACTTATTAATGTCTTTATTGGCCAGATCATCTTATTTAATATAAAAAATAATTTAAATTTTTAACAACTTGAAGAGTCCTATCTTTTTTTCTATCTCTACGTTTATAAAACTCTATACCCCGTATTTAATTTTTATTAATAAAAATTAAATACGGGGTATAGGTTCATTTTATTTAAATCGAGTGAAATTTATTTTTAATTTAATTAATCTTCAATTTCAAAGACTTCTTTAAAGACTTTAGAGACTTTGTCACCAGAGTCAATTGATTCTAATGGATCTTTTCGTAAACGGTGACGTAAACATAACGTAATAATACGTTCAATATCTTTCACTGTTACTTTTTCTTTACCATTGTATGCTGCATGTGCTTTTGCAGCACGATTTGTTACAATATCACCTCTTAGTCCATCGACATCTAACTGACTGCAAACTTCTGATATTTTAACCCGTAAATCATAATCCAGTTGAACATTTGGTAATAATTTTTGGGCATCGACAATTCGCTGACGTAATTCTTGTTGTTTAGCTTCATAATTTTCCAACCATAACATTGGTGTTTGGTCAAACGATGTTCTTTCTTCAACTACTTTTACACGTAAAATTGGATCTTTCACAGTACGAATTTCGGCATGCATACCAAATCGATCTAATAGTTGTGGTCGTAATTCTCCTTCCTCAGGGTTACCCGATCCAACTAGGACAAATCGAGCAGGATGACGAATTGAAATTCCTTCCCGTTCAACTGTATTCCATCCAGAAGCTGCTGAATCTAATAAAATATCTACTAAATGATCATCTAATAAATTAACTTCATCAACATAAAGTATTCCTCTATTAGCTTTTGCTAATAATCCTGGTTCAAAAGCTTTCACACCTTCAGTTAATGCTTTTTCAATATCAATTGTACCACAAACACGATCTTCCGTTGCACCTAACGGTAGATCTACCATTGGGATTTTAATAAATTCGGTCTCTAATTTTTCACCATTTTGAATCGCCGTTTTTACTTCATTTCCCATTAAATCTAAATCTGATTTATGTGAGTTAAAAGGATCATCTTTTACGACTTCAATTTCAGGAAGTAAATCAGCAATAGCTCTTATTGTTGTTGACTTCCCTGTACCTCGGTCTCCCATAATCATAACTCCGCCAATCTTTGGGTCAATTACATTCAATTGTAAAGCTAGTTTCATTTCTTCTTGGCCTACAATTGCAGTAAATGGAAAAACAGGTGAAGTAAATTTTTTTAAATCTTTTGTTACCATAACTATCAATTAAATATATAAATTTTTGATAAAAGTTTAAATTATTGATAAAGTGTTGAACCTAAACGAATAGCTAAAACACTTGCTAATAAAGCAAACATTAATGCAATATAAACTTGAAAATCAGTAATCATAATAGTATTTTTTATATAAATTTTTAACGTAAATTGATTCTAAAGAACTAGAGTATAGTAAGTTTTTAACAGTACCCTAACAAATTATATTTAGATTATAGTTTAAATTTTTAATTTAAATATAATTTGGTAATTTTTATAGTTTACCAACTTGATTTAGTAACACCTGGTAATAAACATTGGTGAGCCATTTCACGCAAAACATGTCGTGATAGTCCAAAATCTCTGTAAAAGCCTCGAGGGCGCCCTGTTTTCCAACAACGATTTCGAATACGAATTTTAGAACTATTCCTTGGTAAACGTTGAATTTTTGAATGGATTTCTAATTTTAAATTAAAGTCACTAGTACTATTATATTCTTCTAATAATGCTTGACGTTTTGATTCATATTTTTGATTTAATTTAATTCGTTTTTTCTCTCTTTCAATCATACTTTTTTTTGCCATAAACTTCCCTAAATTTTCAGATGTATTTTAAATTGGAATAAATAAATATTTATAATAAAGCTAAGAATAAATTTGGTTTCTAAACTTTCTATATTTTAGACTAATTGTATATTTATACCGTTTATATAGCAATATTTAAAATATAGAACTTAGTAATCTATATAAATTGAATTATTAATATTTTTTATTATTAAAAATTATTCATTTTACTAGGCTAATTTTGAAATATAAGTTGATTTTTTATTTGGTAAAATTGTGTAAGTACTTAATAAAGAGCGGAATTCATCTCCTTCCATAGTTTCTACCTCTAATAATCGTTCAACAATTAAATCAATAATTACCCGATTATCTAAGATAATTTGCAGAGCTTTTTCTTCACAATAATTAATAATTTTACACACTTCATCGTCAATTCGATCTGCGATACTTTCAGCATATTCGGAATCTTGATTCATTGTTCCACCTAAAAATACTTGACCATTAGATTCATCTTCTAAAGCAATTGGGCCAATATTGGACATCCCAAAACGCGTTACCATCTGACGTGCTAAATTCGTTACTTGTTGTAAATCACTACTTGCACCAGTTGTAACTTCTGGATCACCAAAAATAATTTGTTCTGCTGCACGACCACCTAATGTTGCTATGATTCTTGCTAATAAAGCTGAACGAGAAATTAAACTTTGATCTTCTTCTGGTGTAAACCAGGTTAAACCTTTTGCTGTTCCCCTTGGTGTTATTGTAATTTTTTCGACTTCATCATGTGATTGTAGAACTGTACCTGTAATAGCATGCCCAACTTCATGATAAGCAATTAATTTTTTATTTTTACTGTCTTCCATTGGAGCGCCGGCAATACCACCTATAATTCGATCAATAGCTTGATTAACTTCATTCTTTGAAATTGTTGACTTTTTATATCTTGTTGCCAAAATTGCAGCCTCATTTAATAAATTCGCTAAATCTGCACCCGAGAATCCAGGAGTTCTATTTGCTAACTGAACTAATGAAACATCTTCTCCTAAAGGTTTGTTTTTAGCATGAACTTTTAAAATACCTATACGTCCTAATCTATCAGGTAAATTAACTGTAACTTGTCTGTCAAATCGTCCAGGACGTAATAGTGCTGCATCTAAAATATCCACACGATTCGTAGCACCAACAACAATAACACCTTTATTTTCTTTAAACCCGTCCATTTCAGTTAATAACTGATTTAATGTTTGTTCGCGTTCATCGTTTCCACCACCAACACCAGCACCACGCTCTCGGCCTACAGCATCAATTTCATCAATAAACACAATACAAGGAGCATTTTCACCAGCTTTTTGGAATAAATCTCGTACTCTTGCAGCTCCAATACCAATAAACATTTCAACGAATTCCGAACCCGCTACACTAAAGAATGGAACGTCTGCTTCATTTGCGATCGCTTTAGCTAATAATGTTTTCCCCGTTCCTGGAGGTCCAACTAATAAAATTCCTTTTGGAATTTTGGCACCAACAACTGTATATTTTTCCGGTTCTTTTAAAAATGAAACAATTTCTTCAAATTCTGCTTTTGCTTCATCAATTCCCGCAATATCACTAAAATTAATTCCTGTATCAGGGCGACGTTCAAACCGTGCTGTTGATTTACCTAAACTTAATGGTGATTGACCTGAACCGCCGCCAAAATTTTCAGAATTTTGAAAGAAATAAACTAGCCCAGCAATAAAAATTAATGGTAAAAGTAAATTGCTTACTATAGTAACAAAAAGGTTTTTTTGCTCTGCTGGATGGGCATCAAAATCAATATTATATTCTTTTAATTTTTGGATTAATTGAGAAGCTCCTACTGGAATTTCAACCCGAATCGTTTGCGGACGATTACCTAATTCCGGGCTAGAAGCTTGAACTATAGCATTTCGACTGTTATCATATAAATCAACTTGTTTTACCCATCCCATTTCTAAGTACTCTAAGAAACGTCCATAAGTCATACGTGAACTTACGACATTTTGGTTTAATTGGGCTTGATTTCTGATAGCCTCTGGGCTTTCAGGAGTTTGTATTCCAAATGTTTTGAAACTTAAATCAATAATACTGATAAGAATTAATCCTATTAGTAATGCTCGTAAAATTTGTTGTCCCATTTTTTTATTGTAATTAATTTTTATATAAATATGACTTTACAATTGATTGTAACATATAGAAAATAGTAAAAACAACAAAACTTTTGTATCTTTCTGGTTAAACCTACTTATAAAAAGATGCCCTAAAAAAATTTAGATCTTAACTCTTGCATTTTTATTTATTTAACAGTAAGATTGTGCTACGCAAATAGACTTTTTAGAAGATTGGAAATTCTTTTTATAGTTGAAGCAATTATCGTATATATTTGTATATAAAAAACATAGCTGGTGTAGCTCAACGGTAGAGCAACGGATTTGTAATCCGTAGGTTGGGGGTTCAAATCCCTTCACCAGCTTTTTAAAATTAGAATCGTAAAAATACAAAATTGCTTATTCAGTTTTAATAAATAGTTATTAACTAATTTTTTTATTTAAGCTTTTATTTATCACAAAATTGTAAATCCTAAGTTGTATTTTTATCTAAATTTTAAATTTAGTTATTAAAGAAATAGTTCTTTTTCCATTTTATAATTCATAAACCGACCATAGTTCGAATAATGAAATATAAACTTAAAATAAAGACTAAAATAAATAAAATTAAAAACAAACGTAATTTAGGTGTTTTAAATAAATTTCTAAGAGGCGTTAGTATAATTAATACTAATCCTATCATACTACTAATAAAAAATCGTGGATATCGAACTATGTTAGTCCAAAAGTTATTC
>Ga0208671_10000626_pt1:15000-16759 | contig 16759 bp, 20 predicted proteins | sample ColrivemetaGS759_FD_187606 | JGI IMG/M metagenome (GOLD analysis project Ga0208671, IMG submission 187606) | Estuarine microbial communities from the Columbia River estuary - Ebb tide ETM metaG S.759 (SPAdes) (version 2) | ecosystem: Environmental > Aquatic > Marine > Intertidal...
TTAGCATTATAGGTTATTTTGTTATTTAAAATTTTAATAAAAATTTAAAAATTAAGGATTTTAAAAATGGTTAATTGGCAAGTTATAGGTCAGCTAGTATCAACAGGTACTATCATGTTATTAGGACCAGCTATCGTTGTATTACTAGCCTTAAAAAAAGGGAATCTGTAAGATTTAATCCATTATTCATTTAGATTATCAATATAAAAATTTGAGGGAATATTTATGATAACTGCTTTAACAGCTTTATTAGTATTAGTTTCATTAGCTTTAGTTGTAACTGTTCCAGTAGCATTAGCTACGCCAGGTGAATGGGAAAGTTCAAAAGATCAATTTAACAAAGCTTTTCAGCTTTGGGTTGGTCTTGTTGTTGCAATCGCTACTGCAGATGGTATTTCATCATCAATTTAGTTACTTTAGAAATTATAGGTCAAACTATAATTTCTAATTATATTTAAAATGTTGACAAATTTATAAACATAACATAATATGTTATTGTGTAAGCTGCGCTAAACAGCTAAATTATGAAAGTCAATTATTTTGATTTTAGTGCGGGCATAGCTCAGTGGTAGAGCGCAACCTTGCCAAGGTTGATGTCGCGCGTTCGAATCGCGTTGCCCGCTCTTTAAAAATTAAAGTAAATTTTTATGCCCCCATCGTCTAGAGGCCTAGGACAGCTCCCTTTCACGGAGCAGACAGGGATTCGAATTCCCTTGGGGGTAGTATTATAATTAAAATCTAATTTTTTGATTTGAATTGCGGATATAGCTTAAGTATTTATTGTTAAGTTTCAATATTTTGGTTACAATTAATAGAAAAGTTGTTTATACAAGTTTATGTTAAAAATCGCTTGGGTAATATTAAGTATAAGCTTGATTGGTCTTATTTTTTTACGTACACCACAAAATCAAGGACTTGCAAGTTTTTCAACAAAAAGTAATTTATTAGGATCTCCTAGTTCAGCCGAACAATTTTTGAATAATCTTACAATTCTTTTAATGATAGGTTATTTCTCATTTGCTGTTTTTTTGAACTTTTCAAATTAGATTTTTCTTATTCTCAAATAAAAGTCAATATTAGAAAAAACTCTTAAATTTTAGTTTTTTTAATATTGGCTCTTTTCTATTTAAATAGAATAGTGTACCATGATGGTGATACGTATCGCGGAGTAGAGCAGTCTGGTAGCTCGTTGGGCTCATAACCCGAAGGTCAATGGTTCAAATCCATTCTCCGCTAGAAAATTTAATAAATTAACGTAAAAAAAGAAGTTTTCTATTAGAATATAAATAGAACATTAAATATTTAATAAGGTTTTACGTATGACATTAAATTTAAAAACACCATTTCCTACTTTCGGTGGAAGTACTGGTGGCTGGTTACGTGCAGCTGAAGTTGAAGAGAAATATGCTATTACTTGGACAAGTCTTAAAGAACAAATCTTTGAAATGCCAACAGGTGGATCAGCAATAATGCGTAATGGTGAAAATTTATTATACTTAGCTCGTAAAGAGCAGTGTTTAGCACTTAGTACGCAACTTAGAACTTTCAAAATAAATGATTATAAAATTTATAGGATTTTTCCAAGTGGTGAAGTACAATATTTACATCCAAAAGATGGTGTTGCACCTGAGAAAGTAAACCCAGGTCGAACATCAGTAAATAGTCGTGGTTTTTCTATTGGAAAAAATCCAAATCCTGCTTCAATTAAGTTTAGTGGAATTACAACTTATGAAAGTTAATTTATATTAAGATTAGTACT
>Ga0208671_10000629_pt1 | contig 16712 bp, 10 predicted proteins | sample ColrivemetaGS759_FD_187606 | JGI IMG/M metagenome (GOLD analysis project Ga0208671, IMG submission 187606) | Estuarine microbial communities from the Columbia River estuary - Ebb tide ETM metaG S.759 (SPAdes) (version 2) | ecosystem: Environmental > Aquatic > Marine > Intertidal zone > Estuary ...
CTGATGCGACTGGCAGTAAATGCCCATGATGGTCATGACACAAGAAGCTAATGAGGTGGCTACAAGGTCGGTAGGGGAAAATGCTTCAGCCTTACCATGGTTGTCTAGTGGAGCGTCTGTGATGATTTTTGTTCCAGAGCTCAAGTGTGTGCACTCTGTTCTGAGTTCACCTAAATAACGTACACTTGCAGTTTTCATTCGGCAAAGTTAATACTTCACCTCGACAAATCCGTGTTTCTCAATAGGTATTCCGCCTTCGTATACGGCTTTGATGACATAAAAGTAGGTGCCTTCTTCAACTAAGTCACCTCCAGAAGTCTTGCCATCCCATGATCCGGCGGGATTAGTATACGTATAGATTGTATTTCCCCATCTGTTGAGAATGACACATTCAAATTCCGAAATACCGCTGTATTGAACAAAGAAAGCAGCATTGCCATTTGCAGAAGAGAGCACAATTACATTGGGCGCAATAATATCACAAGGTTTAAAGCCAATTGTTGCGGTGTCAGTGTAAGTATAGCAAGCATTACTGATGGTATAGACGTAATTACCCACCGCACTGATGATCCTCGGATCTTCTGTTGAACCGTCCTGCCATTCGGCTAAGATCAGCGGATTGTAATTACTTTGAAGAGTCCATTCACTGAGCGTACTGTCTTTGGGTACACTGATGATGTATGGGTTGAGGGTAAAGCTAGATCCTTGACAAATATTGGTATCGAGGAGCTGTACATAGATATAAGGTGGGAATTCGATGAATTCTGTAAGCGTTACCCCACAGGCACTGTCCGTAAAGCTAATAGGGAAAACACCTGCGTAATTACAAATAATCAAAGGGTTTTCATCGTTGGGGTTAGAAAAAGTAATAGATGTATCCGGACAAGACCACACACCACCTAGTGCTGAGAGTGTACCTTCGATTTGTTCTTGGTAGTTGCAGCCAAGACTATCTAGATTGATGTATGGTTGTGCATACAGTTCGAGGGTTGTGCTTGCAACATGATTACAAATCTCATCAGTATAGGTCAAGGTGAAGATTCCTGATTCAGATGCATTAATGGTGGGGTTGAGTGCTGTAGTGCCCGGGCTAAAGGTTAAGTTTGCATTTGGGTTATTGGAGGTGTATGTCCAAGCTCCACCCAGCTGATCACTCAGGGTACCTTCCACCTGAAAATTGAGCTGACAAAGGGCTGTGTCTGCAAATATGCTCGGATTTGGAGGGAGAATAAGATCCGCGCTTAACGTTTGCTCACAAACAGCATCTGTGAAAGAAACAGTGTAATTTCCGGGTGTGGAAATGGAAATCAATGGATTAAGGTCATTGATTGCACTAAAAGTAACATTTGGTGACGAAGAAGCCCAAGTTCCGCCAGGAGAATTCGTTCCGGAAACTTGATAAGTGTTCTGACAGATGGTCGTATCGTTGAAAATCGTTGATGCAGCGGTTCCAAAAACAGTAAAGGTGGTGTCTGTACTACACAACCCGGCAGAATCTAATAGATTAATGGTGTAGGTTCCGACACCGAGGCTGTTGCTGAATTGCCCATTAAGTATCGGGTCTAATAAACTCCAGCTCACTGTGGAATAAGCGAGCGAATCTGGAATTGTTAAGGTAACAGCAGTATCGGGTGGGCAAAACGCAAACGGACCTTGTAGGTTAATAGGTAAGGGGTTAATGACATCAAAAGTGTCCGAGATGTGCTTGTAGCACCCGTTTTTACTCACAGTTACACCATAAATTTGATCGGTCGCAATGCTACTTGTTGGCATCACCGTAAAGTCATCCCAAAGATAGCTGTCATAAGGTCCGTTGGAGACGCTTAAGTCAATGACTCCACATGAGTTAGTTGTAAGTAAAAAAGCAGAATCTAGGTTATTGACAATGGTATCAATTACTACCACGAAAGTAAGTGCTGTAACACCAGGAGTTGGCGCGTTGTCATCGGTAGCCGTTACCGTAATGTTGTAGGTGCCCATAGTAGCTAAAGAGCCAATGGCGCGCAATACGATGTTGGCTGTATTTCCTGGTGTATTAGAAATTTCTTGCAATGTGGTTAGCCCCCCGTTTGAATAAGTAATGGTAGTACTTTGATTGATTTCGGGTGATAAAAAGTTAATGGAGAAATCAGCAGAATCTCCGAGCGCACAAATTTTAAAGGTGTCGCAAGAGGCTATTCCTTCTGGTATTGGAGGTATGTTACCACCATTAGAGGCGTCAAATGCAAAGCTTTTGTAGTCTAACCAGTCGATGCCATCTGGATTGCCAAGTGCACCATCGAAGTCGTTGCCTGGGTGGTCAAAGCGTGAAATCAGAAAGTATGCTAAACCATCTCCTTTATTGGCTCCTGCTGTTGCAGGAACACCACCAAACCCATTCACACCTTGTGAGGCATCACCGGTAGTCCAGTCCATGTTTTGGTAGCAGAATGCTACGTTTCCACCATCAATTACTGGGTCAGAACCATTGGTGATAATCAGTTGAAACGTATTGAGTTTATCTCCGTGAAAAGCGTAGTAACCCACGGCAACCCAATTGACATAGACAGCGGTTGGTGTTATTTTGTACAGCACTTGACCATTGCCATTTCGGGTGTCCACGTCGCCCCAGAAAGGTGCAACTATTCCATTTCCTACTGATGGAAATGCAGTGGCTGAGAAGGTAGCCATAGGTCCAGTGAAGGTGAGGTTACCGTTGTTATTGATATAAATGGAGTTGTAAGCCTGTCCATAGAGATAAAACGTGAATGGAATTGGAATAATTCCGCTCGAACCGTCATCGTTTGGCTGCATGGCCAAGGTGTAGGTAGAATCTGGCTCGATATAGCAATCGCAGGCATTTGCCTTGTTGTAAGAGGCTGGTTGAACAGTAGCAATTGGTAGTTGAATACTGGTATTTACTTCTGTTTGGACAGTGCCAAGCTGGCCTGATGCTTTGAGTTGTTGATACAATGGAGAATCAGTAATGACTTGTGCCTGAACCGATGCCATTAAGAATAGGGGTAGAAAGAAAAGTATGGTTTTAAACATAGTAGCGTGCTTAGGCCTAAATAAATAGGACGTTTATTTAGGGTTTGAGGTTGCACGAATTTAATGTATTTTTAGCAAAAAAATAGTTTATGAAGTTTTTGTTCACGATCATTCTTTTTTCGGCCACAGTCTCAATTGCACAGAAAAAAAACACCACAACAGTTCAAAAGCCCCCATTCGAGGCTTCCACCGTCGGCGCTTTATCTTTCAGATTGGTTGGGCCTGCACTTACCTCTGGTCGTGTGATTGATATTGCTGTACATCCGCAAAATAAAGATACTTGGTACCTTGCCGCAGCTTCTGGTGGTGTTTGGCTTACCGAAAACCATGGAATCACTTTTAAGCCCATTTTTGATAATTATGGCTCGTATTCTATTGGTTGTTTGGCAATTGCTCCTAGTAATCCAAATACAATTTGGGTTGGTACAGGAGAGAACAACAACCAGCGTTCCGTATCGTACGGAGATGGTATTTATAAATCTGTTGATGGAGGCCAATCTTTCAAGCATATGGGCCTCAAAAATTCAGAACACATCGGTAAAATTATTGTCCATCCTACCAATGAAAACATCATTTGGGTGGCGGCTTATGGTCCGCTTTGGAGTAAAGGTGGAGAAAGAGGCGTCTATAAAACAACGGATGGGGGCGCTACCTGGACCCAAACACTTTTCGTTTCTGAAAACACTGGCATTTCAGAGTTAGCAATTGATCCTACAAACCCAGATGTATTGTATGCAGCGGCTCATCAGCGCCGTAGACATGAATATACTTATATTGGTGGCGGTCCAGAGTCTGGTTTATATAAGAGTACTGATGGAGGTAAAACTTGGCAGCAAATCAACAATGGATTGCCAAAAGAAGATATGGGCCGAATTGGCTTGGCAATTTCTCCTGCAGATGCCAACGTGGTATATGCGATTGTGGAAGCAAGATACGGCAAAGGGGGCGTATTTCGTTCCAATAATAAAGGCGAAAATTGGTCTAAGCAAAGTTCTTATTCAACAAGTGGCAACTATTACCAAGAAATCTTTTGCGATCCAAAAGACGTGAATAAAATCTTTGCCATGGATACCTACATGCACCACAGTGCAGATGGAGGCAAAACTTTTATCCCTACAGGTGAGCGCAATAAGCACGTTGACAACCATTGTATCTGGATTGACCCCAATAACACCAACCACTGGCTGGTTGGTTGTGACGGTGGCTTGTATGAAACCTATTCCCACGCTAAAGAATGGAGTTTTTATGGCAACTTACCTATCATACAATTTTATAAAGTCGCCACCGATAATGCAGCGCCTTTTTATAACATCTATGGTGGTACCCAAGACAACAACTCGATGGGTGGCCCTTCAGGAACGATCAACGTTTCAGGAATTCTCAATACCGACTGGTTCATCACCAACGGCGGCGATGGTTTTGAATCAGCTACAGATTGGTCCAACCCTAATATCACTTATGCCCAAGCACAATATGGTTGGTTGGTTCGTTACGACCGTGCAAGCGGCGAAAAAGTACCTATCCAACCGATGCCAGCACTCGATGAAGCCGCTTATCGTTGGAATTGGGATGCGCCTTTAATTGTCTCCAAACACGACGCAAGCACGCTTTATTTTGCGGCTAATAAGCTCTTTAAATCGAGCAATCGTGGAGATGACTGGCAAACGATTAGCCCTGATCTTACACAGCAAATTGACCGCAATGAAATTGAAGTAATGGGTCAGGTCTGGACCATAGATGCAGTCATGAAAAATGCCTCGACCACCATTTATGGCAATGTGGTGGCTTTGGACGAATCTCCAATGAAAAAAGGTTTGTTGTATGTTGGTACCGATGATGGGCTGATTCAAGTATCAGAAAATGATGGAGAAACCTGGATGCGCTACATTAGCTTCACAGGAGTGCCACTCAATACGCGTGTCAATATGCTCACAGCATCATTACATCAAGAGAACGTGGTGTATGCGTGTTTCAATGCACAGCGCCAAGGCGATTTCAAGCCTTATCTACTGAAGTCTACGGATAAAGGCAAAACGTGGGTCAGTATTGCAAGTAACTTACCAACGCGCGGAACCGTTTATTGCCTGAAGCAAGACCCCGTTCAAGAAAACTTATTATTTGTCGGGACAGAATTTGGGGCCTATTTTAGTACAGATGGCGGCCTCAACTGGACCAAACTGAGCGGTTTGCCTACGGTTGCGGTTTATGATCTCGATATCCAAGAACGCGAAGTCGATTTAGTAGCAGCTACTTTTGGACGTGGTTTTTATGTCCTAGATAACTACAGCCCACTGCGCACTTTAACCAAAGAAAATTTAGACAAAAAAGCGCATTTATTCCCAGTGAAAGATGCATCCCTTTATATAGAAGCTGATCCACTCGGTTTGGAAGGTACGGGATTTCAAGGACACAACTTGTGGTCTTCGAAAAATCCAAGTTTTGGTGCCACCTTTACCTTGCATGTAAAAGAAGTTCCAAAAGGACTTAAAAGCACGCGTCAGCAGAAAGAAAAAGAGCTAGAAAAGGATAGAAAAGATGTGATGTATCCAAGTTTTGATGCCCTCAGGGAGGAGGAGCTCGATGAAGAGGCCAAATTCATTTGGATTATAGCTGATGCCAAAGGTTCAGAAATCAGAAGATTGAGCAGTGCTGCACAAGCAGGATTGGTTCGTCAAAACTGGGACTTACGCAAGGCCAGCACCAACCCAATTGGGGGCAGGGGTAGAGGACCACTTGTGGTACCAGGAACATATTATTTGCGTGTTTTGCAAGTACACAATGGGCAAGTCGATACTTTGATAGCTGCTACCGCTTTCAATGTGAAAGGCCTCAATAATCAAACTTTAATTGCCAAAGACAACCAAGCCCTAGATGCATTCAGAGCACAAGTGGCTGAACTCAACAGAAAAGTGAGTGGGCAAGAAAAGCGCTTTGAAGAAGCCAACCAAGAGCTTGAACTCATAGAAAAAGCGATCCTGAACTTCCCGAATACCAATATGGCGCTTTTAGCTGAAGTCAGAAAACTCAAACTCTTGAAAGAAGAAGCAAAAGTAATATTGAATGGTGACGGCCTCAGAGCCAAGCACGAATTCGAAACCGTACCTTCGCTCAACAGCCGCCTAGGCATGCTTGAATACCAACTTTCAGAAAACACGACGGGCGTTAGCAAAACGCATCAGGCCAACCTGAACATGGTACAACAGCAATATGACAGCCTCTACCCACAACTTCAAGACTACTACAAGCGCCTCGCAGCGCTACAGCTCGAACTCGAAAAATCGAATATCCCTTACACGAAGTCACGACTCAATTGGAAGGAAGATTAGTAGACTGTGATGAAATGAAAAAGGCCGCTACTGCGGCCTTTTTTGTTCTGTGTAATTTGAATATTACTGATCGCCGAAGCGTTCGATGACTTGTTGGGTGACGCCAGTGTTGGAGAAGCCGCCATCGTGGAAGAGGTTCTGCATGGTGACGTATTTGGTGAGGTCAGAGAACATGCTGATGCAGTAGTCTGCGCAGGCAATAGCGCTTGCGTTGCCGAGTGGCGACATTTGCTCAGAGAAGTTGATGAATTCGGTGAAACCTTTGATTCCTTGGCCAGCTGTGGTTACAGTTGGTGACTGCGAAATGGTATTGATGCGTACTTTTTTCTTGATACCATAGTGGTAACCGAAAGAACGTGCGATAGACTCAAGTAAAGATTTTGCATCTGCCATGTCGTTGTAGTCAGGGAAGATGCGTTGTGCAGCAATGTAAGAAAGCGCTACAACAGATCCCCATTCGTTCATGGCGTCGTGCTTGTAAAGGGTAGCTAAGGTTTTGTGCAAAGACATCGCTGAAACATCCATGGTTTGACCATAGTAGTTGTAGTCGTTTTCAGTGTAGTGCTTGCCTTTTCTGACGTTTGGCGACATCCCGATTGAGTGCAAAACGAAGTCAATTTTACCACCAAGAATTTCTTGTGCTTGGGTTACAAGATTTTCGAGATCTGCAATATTTGTTGCATCGGCAGCAATAACCTGACTTCCGGTTTCTGCAGCTAATTCATTGATTTCTCCCATACGCATGGCAATGGGTGCATTCGTAAGAACAAAAGTAGCGCCTTCTTCATGCGCTCTTTGAGCGACTTTCCATGCGATGCTTTGATTGTTGAGCGCACCAAAGATGATGCCTCTTTTTCCTTTGAGTAAGTGATTTGACATTTGCTTCAATTTTGAACAAAGTTAACAACTTTATTTTTCGAGAATGCGCTTTAAATTTTTTAGTCCTTTTTCAAGGTCGTTACCGAGCGTTTTTTCCATGTTGATGAAGATCGACATGAAGTTGGTAGGGTAGGGCATATTCCCACTGATACCCCAAGAAACTCTGGTGTTGTTTTGATCCACTTCCGCAGTAGAGAGGAAGGCTTGATTGGTAGATTCAAAGGGTTCGAAAAACTTGAGCTCTGTATCGATTCGCTGCCCGTCTTGTATGGCAATAATTTTTTGTTGCCCACTGCCAACATCCTTGTTTTTGCTATTCCATGAAGAAATGAACCCGGGCTGCCCATCGGTGCCGGTATAGGATTTTTTCATGCCGGGGTCTGCTTTCCACCAAACACTGTAGATTTCTTGGTTTTTCAGAAGTTTGATATACTCAAAAACACGGGTCTTAGGTTGAGAAATCATGGCACTTCGCTCTACTTGAAATTGGGTGGGTAAGAAGAGGCTGATGACCAACACCAATGCGATAATAAATAGAAGCCAATAGAAGAGCTTTTTCAGAAACTTCATTGCAGGTATAGTTAGGTTTAAATCGAATTTAGGATTTATTTCGATTCGTTGAGCCTGACTATTAATATAAGATTAAGGAGATCTTAATTCTCCTATAAAACTCTATTCGTTTTTTCGGAGATATCGTTTTTCCGCCCAGAATGTACCAAAAGGCAAAAAGGCTGTCAAGAACAAAATCAAGCACTTCACAAAAGACCATTTTTCTTCGAATAAGAAATAAGCAATGTACAGGCAGTAGATTAAAAACAGAAAACCGTGAATATAGCCAACCCATTTGTTTGGTTCTGGCATTTCTAGGCCATACTTAAGATACATTGTTACGAGTAAACCAAGCCATGAAAAACCTTCTGAAATGGCGATGATTCTAAATTGTTTGAGTGCTTTGGATGGAGTTTGTGTGGACATGGGAAATAAATAAATAATTAATTAATGCTGATTAGCTTTTTCTATTGCTTTGATAAGGTCTCGAAGGCGGGCAGCTTCAATAAAGTCTAGGGCCTTGGCTGCAGTTTCCATTTCTTTTTTCAGCGCCTTTATTTCTTTTTGCTGTGCTTCAGGATTACCAAAGCTCGGGGCTGTTATTTGCGTTTCTTTAGCTGCTTTTTCTTGTTGTAAGGATCTCAGTTGACGTGTATTTTGATCGCCGTCTGCAACCGCAGTTGATTCAATGATCTTGTCTTTGGATTTTTGCAACGCTGTTGGAACTTGGTTGTGTGCTAAATTATAAGCCTCTTGAGTGAGTCTGCGACGAGCAGTTTCATCTATTGTGCGTTGCATAGAGTCTGTGATTTTATCGGCATACATGAATACTTTTCCGTTTATATTTCTTGCTGCTCTACCAACAGTTTGTACTAAGGATCGTTCATTGCGTAAAAAGCCCTCTTTGTCCGCATCGAGTATGGCAACAAGTGATACCTCAGGAAGATCAAGTCCCTCGCGAAGCAAGTTCACACCAATGAGCACATCAAAGTCTCCTAAACGCAATTGTCTGAGGATTTCAACGCGTTCTATTGTATCGATTTCAGAGTGAATATAGCGACAAGGAATGCCCAGGCGGTCTAAGTATTTTTGCAATTCTTCCGCCATTCTTTTGGTAAGGGTGGTTACTAAAACGCGTTCGTCTTTGGTTCGCCTTTCTTGAATATGTTCTATGAGGTGATCTATTTGATTTTTTGACGGATAAACCTCAATAATCGGATCGAGAAGACCTGTTGGACGAATGAGTTGCTCCACAATAACACCTTCAGATTGGATCATTTCGTAGTCTGCCGGGGTTGCTGAAACATAAATGACATTCGATAGAAATCCTTCAAATTCTTCAAACTGGAGCGGTCGATTGTCGATGGCTGCTTGTAAGCGAAATCCGTAGTCTACCAAATTTATTTTTCTCGAACGATCACCACCGTACATACCCCTTACCTGAGGGAGCGTGACGTGGCTTTCATCGATGACCATTAAGAAGTCTTCAGGGAAATAATCCAGTAAGCAGAAGGGTCTTTCTCCTGGTTGTCGACGGTCAAAATACCGCGAGTAATTTTCAATTCCCGAACAGTATCCCAGCTCCCTGATCATTTCTAGATCGTAGTTAACGCGCTCTTCCAGACGCTTGGCCTCCTCTAGCTTACCTTCTTCTTTAAAGGCGGCTACTTGCAGGACTAGGTCGTCTTGGATTTGGGTGATTGCTTGGCGCGTATTGTCTGGGCTCGAAACAAATAAATTGGCTGGAAAAATATCAATTTGGGTGTATTTCTCAATGGTTTTTCCGCTCTCTGGATCTATTGCAGCAATTGTTTCTATTTCGTCGCCCCAAAATCCTATACGCAAAGCGTAATCTGCATAAGCAAGGTAAATGTCTACGGTATCGCCAGAGACTCTGAACTGACCTCGCTCCAAATCTTGAGTGCTGCGTTGATAAAGATTTTCAACTAAACGAAATAAAAATTTATTGCGCACAACGGTGTCTCCCACTTGAATATGTAGGATGCTATTTTTGAATTCGGTTGGGTTCCCAATACCGTAAATACAACTCACTGAAGCTACCACAATTACATCTCGGCGGCCAGATAATAAGGCAGATGTAGCGGCTAAACGCAGTTTTTCAATTTCATCATTAATTTGAAGGTCTTTTTCAATAAAAGTACCTGTAGATGGTATGTATGCTTCGGGCTGATAATAATCGTAATAGGACACGAAGTACTCTACCGCGTTGTTGGGAAAGAACTGCTTAAATTCTCCGTAAAGTTGAGCTGCAAGTGTTTTATTGTGAGAGAGAATTAAGGTGGGGCGCTGTACCTCTTTGATGACATTAGCCACCGTAAATGTTTTGCCACTTCCAGTAACACCAAGTAAGGTTTGCTGATGAATCCCATTGTTTAATCCCTGGACTAACTGACGTATAGCTTCAGGTTGATCTCCGGTGGGTTGGTAATCGGAAACAAGCTCAAATTGCATGGGTTAAAATTACCAATTATATAAGTCACATTTATTAAATTTGTTTCATGTCAAATAGAGAATTTTTAGAGGTAAGCGCCAGCATAGAAGCGCCGATTGCTCAAATTTGGGAGAAATGGACGCAAGCTGCACATGTCGTCAATTGGAACTTTGCTCATGAATCTTGGTGTTGCCCGAGTGCAACCGTTGAATTCAAACTAGGAGGGAAGTCAAATTATAGAATGGAGGCCAAAGATGGCAGTATGGGTTTTGATCTCATTGCTACTTTTGAGAAAATAGTTCCACACCAGCAGATTCACTCTTGCTTAGCAGACGGCAGAAAAGTAGAAGTGAATTTTCAAGAGCAGGATGATTGTGTGCTCGTTATTCAGCGCTTTGAGCCAGAGCAAGAGAATCCACTTGAGCTTCAGCAAGGAGGTTGGCAAGCCATTCTTAATCAGTTTAAAAAATATTGCCAATAATGCATCCCAAAATCGCCGAGCACATACGTCGTTTTCCTGATCACATGCAAGAAAAGTTAGGTGTTTTACATACTTTTTTTGAGCAAAGACTTCCAAAGGCTACCCAAAAAATAGCTTACGGTATTCCCACATTTCAGCTCAAAGGAAAGAATTTCATTCACTACGCAGGTTACTCCAAACATATAGGTCTGTATCCTGGCGCAAAAGCAATCGCCTATTTTGCTGAGGAATTTGATCGGGCACACTATAAATTTTCCAAAGGAGCAGTTCAGTTTCCAGCCAATCAAGAGCTGCCTTTTGAGTTGATAGAACAAATCATCACTTATCTACAACAACAACAAAAAGCATAAAAAAAGCGCCCGAAGGCGCTTGATTAATTTTTTCCAATCAATACGACCGTCTTTTTTCCTTTGACAACATCTAATGAGCTGCTATACATTTTTAAAAATTGAAGCACATTTGGATGAGGTAAAAGATTGGTACTAGATGTGGAAGTAGTTGGGTAAGTATTTTTAATCATAGGCACAAGAGTATATTTGATAGTATAACGTCAAATACTTAGAAATATTATATCACAGATAATTTCTAATTTTGTCAAATCAATCAACGACAAAAGCACAGTAAATGATCAAGCCAGGAGTCGCCACAGGCGATGAAGTTCAAGCTATTTTTAAGTTGGCTAAGCAAAAGGGTTTTGCCTTGCCTGCCGTAAATGTCACGAGTAGTAGTACCGTGAATGCCGTAATGGAGACTGCCGCTAAGCTCAAAGCACCCGTTATCATTCAATTTTCCATTGGTGGCGGGCAATTTTTTGCAGGAAAAGGCTTGTCTAATGACCTTGAAAAGGCGGCAATTTTAGGATCGATTGCTGGCGCGCGCCACGTACATGCGCTTGCAGAGGCCTACGGCGCCACCGTTATTCTTCACACAGATCATTGTGCAAAGAAACTGCTACCTTGGATAGATGCTTTGTTGGATGCAGGCGAGGAATTCTTTAAAGAAACGGGCAAACCACTCTATAGCTCACACATGATTGATCTGAGCGAGGAACCTCTTTCAGAAAACCTTGAAATTTGTGCTAACTACCTCAGACGGATGTCAAAAATGGGCATGACACTTGAAATTGAATTAGGAATTACAGGTGGTGAAGAAGATGGGGTCGACAATACAGATGTTGATAATGCCAAATTATATACGCAACCTGAGGAGGTTGCGACTGCTTATGAAGTGCTATCCGAAATTTCTCCTCGTTTTACCATCGCCGCTTCATTTGGAAACGTTCATGGAGTTTACAAACCAGGGAATGTCCAATTGACACCAGAAATTCTAAAAAATTCACAGGCCTATATTCAAGAGAAGTTTCAAACAGAGTCAAACCCCGTAGATTTTGTCTTTCATGGTGGTTCGGGTTCAAGCCTTGAAGAAATCAGAACTTCCATTTCTTACGGTGTGGTAAAAATGAATTTGGATACCGATATGCAATTTGCCTTCACTGAGGGCGTGCGTGATTATATAGAAGCAAATATAGCTTATCTTCGCACCCAAATCGGAAATCCAAACGGTGCCGATGAACCAAATAAAAAATACTACGATCCACGTAAATGGTTGCGCGAAGGTGAACTGACTTTTGTACAAAGACTCGAGCAAGCATTTACAGATTTAAATAACATTAATACATTGAACTGAAATTATGTCATGGTTTAAAAGAAACAAAGAAGGTATTACCACTTCCACAAGCGATAAAATGGAAGTGCCTGAAGGCCTTTGGGTACGTTGTTCAAACTGTAAAACGCTATACACAAGTGATGATTTAATGCGCAATAACTATGTTTGTAATCGTTGTTCGCATCATGAACGTATCGGTGCAGCTGAATATTTTTCCTTGATTTTTGATGAACAAAAATATGAGGAACTAAATGCAGACCTACAATCTGGAGATCCATTGAACTTTGTAGATACCAAAAAGTATACCGATCGTGTAGTCGCCACTCAAAAGGCCACAGGGCTCAAGGATGCCATCCGCACAGCCAAGGGTGAACTAGAAGGTCAACGACTTGTAGTGGCAGCCATGGACTTCAGTTTTATTGGTGGTTCTATGGGTTCCGTAATGGGTGAAAAAATTGCAAGGGCAATTGATGTTGCGATTGCAGAAAAAGCCGCCTTTATGATCATTTCAAAGTCAGGCGGAGCACGCATGATGGAAGCGGGTTTTTCTTTGATGCAAATGGCTAAGGTTTCAGGGAAATTAGGACAGCTTTCAGAAGTAAAACTTCCTTATATTTCTTACTTAACGGACCCAACTACAGGTGGTGTAACGGCTTCATTTGCAATGCTTGGCGATATCAATATTGCAGAACCAGGTGCACTGATTGGCTTTGCAGGTCCAAGGGTGGTGAAAGAAACAATTGGAAGAGATTTACCTGAAGGATTTCAAACAAGTGAGTTTTTACTTGAACATGGTTTTTTAGACTATATCATTGATCGCACCCAACTGCGTTCAACCCTAAGCCTATCGCTTCAATTGTTTTTCAATTAGTCTTAAATAGTTTGTATTTTAGAGGACTACAATTAGTCCTCGATATGAAATACTTATTTTTTGTCTATTTTCTCTGCTCCGGCCTTGTTCTTTTTGCTCAAGATACCACTTGGGTTCAGACCTTTACTTTTGATTCTATTACCACACGACGTGCTGATTTTCAATTCCCTGCTTCCTTAGATACGGAGCGTTTTGAAAAAGTGCAGATGTACTACAAGTTGAAGTGTTCACCACTTACGGCTTGGGATCAATACAATTGTGGAGAATGGGATTACCTTACCTACACTAGAGTATTTGATCACACCGGCCAATTTGATTCTACAGCAATCAATGGGATGCAATTTTTGGCAAACTGTGCTACTCCGTCGCAAATCAATTTAAAACCTATCCCTTATACGGAATCAGACGAATGGCTAATGCCAGTGTACACAAGAATGGAATCCGGGCTTGGCCATATTCAAATTAATAATGGAACAACCATCTCAACCCATCCCTTTCTCAATTCCAAACAAGGGAGTAGGTATCAGTTTATTCTTACTGCTGCCGAACTCGTAGCAGCTGGAATTCAAGCGGGTCCAATCAGTTCTATGCAGCTCAATTTAGTCAATGGAGGTGAACTGATGTGGCCATTAATTAATATGGCCCATACGCAAGAAACTACGTTAAATGAATTCATCTCGGCACCTTTTATTGGTGTTTTCAATGCCTCTTGCGCCCCTGGCATGCCGCATGCTGCCTTAGTTCCCGGATGGAATACTTTCGTTTTTTACCAAGATTTCTTATGGAATGGAACCTCGAACATATTGGTTGAATTCCAACTCAATAACAATGATTTTCCCGCGATTCAAAACCTTGAATTTTTGATGGAGTCAACACCAAACCCTATGTCAGTGGCGTACGGGAGTAGAAATGGAACACTCACCACCTCAGGGTCAAATTATGCTATGTCCTCTTTTGTAAACGAAGAAATCGGGGGAGCGTTCACCGTCGAATTTTGGGCGAGGGGAGAAGGAAATATGGGTGTCAATACCAATATTATGGAAGCGCTTGATAGTGCAGGAAGACGCGTGTTCAACATTCATATGCCTTGGAGCAACGACAATATTTATTTTGACGCCGGTGACGAAACTGGATATGACCGAATCAATAAAGTGGCCACTAGTAATGACATCGGTTCATATACCTGGAACCATTGGGCTTTTGTTAAAGACCAAGCAAGCGGGCAAATGTTTATATACAAAAATGGAACACTTTGGCACAGCGGTACTAATAAGAACAAAGAGATTGGTTACATACAAAAGCTGGTCATTGGCGCTAGTGGAAATTTTACCAATTTCTGGACTGGGAAAATAGATGAACTCCGCGTTTTTAAAGCAGCACTCAGTGAAGCAACGATAGCTGCTTACTATCAGCAAAAAGTTGATAACACACACCCTGAGTGGAACAACTTAATGTTTTATCACGATTTTGACGATGTGCGTTATGCTTATGATAAAAGTGGAAATGGTCATACGCTCATGCCATCTGAATATGGTATGGTAATCACTGACCCTAATTTTGGGGTATATGCAGGGTCAGAAATACTCAATCTAAGACCACTACTCAAACTGAGTCAAGATGTGGCACAAGGCATGACAACTACTGTCGTCAATTTACCCATTCTCAAGGAACCCGTTGTTGTTTTTGAATATGCGCCATTAAACCGACATTTTGAGTTAACTCAAACGTATTTAGGCGCGCCAGAAGGTGTAGAGGCCGTCTATGATTTCAACGGAAATATAATCAGTTCCAATCCAGTACAAACAACACTTTCGCTCAATAACCAGTCTTTGGTGGTTTATAACCCACCATTTGAAATCATTCATAATGTCGAAATAGCCCGATACATTACCCCCTATGGCATACAGTTTGACCTCGGTCCTAACGGCTTTACCTGGATTTACGACGTTACGGACTACCAACAATACCTTCATGGATTGGTAGATCTTGCGGCCCACAATACCCAAGAACTCATCGACCTTAAATTTGCGTTTATCAAAGGAACCCCTCCCCGCGATTTAGTTAAACGTGAGCCAATTTGGTCTGAATATAAATCTTACAATTTTGGACAAATGGCCGCTGATGCTGTATTGCAAGCCAAACCTGTTGTTTTGAGTGATACTGCAGATATGTTCAAGATCAAGACCCGCATGTCGGGTCATGGACAAGTCGGTAATTATGCTTGCTGTGAATGGGTCAATAATACGCATCAAATTAAGGTGGATGGAGTCCCGCGTTTCAACTGGAGTATTTGGGATGCCATGGTTTGTGGTGATAATCCAAATATTGGACAAGGAGGTACTTGGCCATATGCTCGAGAAGGATGGTGCCCCGGAGATATGGTTAAAGAATTTGAATTTGAACTCACACCATACGTTACACCCGGTGACACTGTGGTACTAGATTATGCCATAAATGCTGTGCCAAGCTCTGATCCTGGACAAGCAGGTGGTAATTACATTGCTGCTTATGACCTTATCTCCTACAAGGCGCCAAATTTTCAAAACGACGCAGCAATTGTAGATGTTTTGAACCCTAATAATTATGAATATTATTCAAAATGGAATCCGACCTGTCAGCATCCACGAATAGTTCTCCAAAATACAGGTGAACAACCACTTACTTCATGTCGAATTTTTTGTTGGCTTGATTACGGTTCAAACTTGGTTTTTGACTGGACTGGGAATTTAGGTTTCTTGGAGCAAACAATTGTTGAAATTCCAGTAAGCGACATGAACTGGTGGTACGAACAAGATAGCTCTTATACCTTTACCGCATGGGTTGCAGATGTAAATGGAATTATAGGTCCAGACCAATATAATCAGAACAGCTTAAAGACGGTTAAATATGATGCGCCTGAGCGCATTGACGGCCCTTTCTTTATTTGGTTGACGACTAATAACAAGGCAAGTGAAAATAGTTACCAGTTGCTTGACCACGCGGGTAATATTATTTTTGAGCGCAATAATTTGCAAAACACAACCCAATATAAAGATACATTCGATCTAGCTCCTGGTTGTTATTCGATCATTATTGAAGATACCGACCATGATGGCCTGGCTTTCTGGTATTCTGCACAAGTGGAAGGAGAAACATCTGGTCAAATGCGTTTGAGAAAAGTTGGCGGAAGCTACATTGAATTCTTCCCAGGAGATTTCGGTCATTATCATCGATATGATTTCACTGTTGGCTTTACGTTAGATGCTCCACAACTCATCCTAGATCCAAAAGTGGTTATTTATCCAAATCCGGGTTCCGGACCAGTTACCATTGAAATAGAGGGTGAAATCAACGGGTCGGCAGATCTGTATATTAAAGATCTCAGTGGAAGAGAATTACATCATGAAAAAATGAATGCAACAGCACAATTTGCGGAGAGTTTTATAGACTTTAGTGCTTACCCTTGTGGAACGTATCTCA
>Ga0208671_10000642_pt1 | contig 16450 bp, 25 predicted proteins | sample ColrivemetaGS759_FD_187606 | JGI IMG/M metagenome (GOLD analysis project Ga0208671, IMG submission 187606) | Estuarine microbial communities from the Columbia River estuary - Ebb tide ETM metaG S.759 (SPAdes) (version 2) | ecosystem: Environmental > Aquatic > Marine > Intertidal zone > Estuary ...
AAATCTCTAGATTTACAGACACAATAATTTTCAAAATATGTTTAAAGAGAGAATAGAAAAAATAAAATTTATCATAAAATTATGATTAATAATTTAACTTTTCTTAATTATTAATCATAATAATACTCACTAATTAATTAGAAGACTGTTTAATAAGAAAGGGTTAATGACTATTCAATAAAATTTGACATTATTCATAAACCTAAAGTACTATATTTTTAATTTCATACTAATGCTTTTTATGTCAAAAACAATAAAATACGAAATGATGATTCTTTTAACAGAAGAATTTAATGATAATGAATTAAAAACTTGGGCTTTTAATTATGCTAAGACGTTAAGAAAATTAAATGCATCTGAAATTTCAGTAATTTCAAGGGGTAAACGAGATTTAGCATATGAAATTGCAGATCAAAAACGTGGAAATTTTATTCAAATTAATTTTTCAAGTATTCCAAAACATATAGAAAATTTTTCAAGTAGTTTAAAATTTGATTCAAACGTTTTAAGATTTTTAGTTTTAAATAAAACAAATAACGTAAAAAATTTTTAAAATTTTTTTTACGTTATTACCTTGAATTAGAAATAAACATATGCTAATATCTGAGTAATAGATATTTCCTCAGTAGCTCAGTGGTAGAGCAATCGGCTGTTAACCGATTGGTCGTAGGTTCAAGTCCTACCTGGGGAGTTTAAAATAAATTAAAATTATATAAAATTATGAAAAATATATTTGATCCTTTAAAGATTGGGGGTAAATTATTTTCTTCGCGCTTAATGTTAGGAACTGGTAAATATAAAACTAGTCAAGATGCAATAAAAAGTATTCAAACAAGCGAGTGCGAAATTGTTACAGTTGCTATTCGCCGTTTACCCACAAATTTAAATCAAGATAATATTAGTTTTCTTAAATCTTTAAATTGGGAGAAACTATGGTTATTACCAAATACAGCTGGCTCACAAACAGCTGAAGATGCTATTCGAATGGCATTTTTAGGTCATGAATTAGCTTGTCAATTAGGTCAAGAAGATAATTTTTTTGTTAAATTAGAAGTTATTTCTGATCCAAAGTATTTATTACCTGACCCAATAGGAACACTAAAAGCAGCTGAATTTTTAGTAAAAAAAGGATTTACTGTTTTACCATATATTAATGCTGATCCAATGTTAGCATTACATCTTGAAGATTTAGGATGTGCAACTGTTATGCCTCTTGGTTCTCCAATTGGTTCTGGTCAAGGCTTAAATAATTTATCAAATCTTCAAATTATTATCGAAAATGCGAATATTCCTGTTATTGTTGATGCAGGGATTGGTGCTCCAAGTGAAGCTACATTAGCAATGGAGTTAGGAGCTGATGGGATTTTATTAAATACAGCAGTCGCTCAAGCAAAAAATCCAGAACAAATGGCCTTAGCTATGAAATTAGGTGTTCAATCAGGACGATTAGGTTATTTAGCTGGACGAATGGAAAAAAAATATTACGCGACTCCTAGTTCTCCTGTTAATCAAATTAGTCAATTATAGTAACTACAAAAATATTTTAATTAATTAAATACTATAAATAGTATTTAATTAATCATTAAAGGACAATATATTACTCTTTTCTTTAACTCAAATGACAGATAACTTATGCTTCGACTTTTGATTTATTCTCTTCAGTTGTTTTCGCCTGTTTTTCGTTTTTTTCAAGCCTACTGAAATCTACATTAGTATAATCAAAATCAACTAAAATTTCTGTTGTGTAAATATCATCAAATGTTGGTGAATATACAGGTCTATTTCCATAAACATTTGGTTTTATTTTTTGAGTAACGTTTATTTCTGTACCTTCATGTATTACATTACTTAAACAAGCTTCAGCTAACTTATCCTCTAAGAATTTAGTAATTGAACGACGTAATGGACGAGCTCCATAAATCGGATCATAACCTTCTTCTGTAAGGAAGAATCGTACAGCATTATCTATATTTAAAGTGGCACCTTGTTCCTTTAATCGTTTACTTAGTGAATTTAACATTAAACCACAAATTTCCCAAATATTATGTTTCGATAAATGATTAAAAACGATAATATCATCGATTCGATTTAAGAATTCAGGACGGAAGAATTTTTTTAATTCTTCTTGTACTAATCCTGTGATTTTAACAAATTTTTCTTCATCTTCTGCCGTTATTTCTTTTTCAACTGGCGCTTTTAATGAAAAAGTTCCGTCTGAATTTACTATTAATTCAATCTTTTTACCTTCTCTTTCTAACGCTGTATCAAATCTACGACCAAATCCGATTTTCTCTTTTGAAAGCACAGGAGATTCTTTTTCAATAACTCTAGCACCTAAGTTAGTTGTCATCACAATAATACAATTTTTAAAACTAACAACCTTTCCACTTGAATCTGTTAGATGTCCATCATCTAAGATTTGTAAGAATAAGTTAAATACATCTGGATGTGCTTTTTCAACCTCATCAAATAAAACAATAGAATACGGTTTTTGTCGAACTGCTTCTGTTAATTGCCCACCATCTTGGAAACCTACATAACCTGGTGGTGATCCAATTAGTTTTGCAACTGTATGTCTCTCCATAAATTCAGACATATCGAACCGAATAAGACTTTTTTCATCATCAAACATGTACTCAGCTAAAGCTTTTGTTAATTCCGTTTTACCAACCCCTGTTGGACCAGCAAAAATGAAACTTGCAATTGGACGTTTTGGATCTTGAATACCAACTCTTGCTCGGCGGACTGCTTTTGAAACAGCAGTAATAGCATGGTGTTGACCTATAAGTCGTTCATGAAGAATATCTTCCATGAATTTCAAACGTTCATTCTCTGATTGATTAATTTTCGTTACAGGAATACCTGTCCAAGCAGAAATAACTTTAGAAATATCTGTCTCAGTAACTTCATCAAAGCGTGGGCCATTTGGATTTGCATACTTCGCATATTTTTCTTTACTTGTTAAAGCAAATCTCATTATTCGTAAATGTGTACGAACCTCGATTTCATGTTCAACTAATAATTTTGCAGTAGTAAAATCATTTTCACTAATTGCATCATTTTTGTCTTTTATAGTTTCATGTAATTCTACAAGTAATTTTTGCAAACCCGTAGGTAATGAATTGTTTCGTAATCGTACACGAGAACCTGCTTCATCAATAACATCAATTGCTTTATCCGGTAAATTACGATCCGCAATAAATCGACTTGAAAGTTTTGCTGCTTCTTCAAGAGCGGCATCATTATACGTTAAGGCATGATGACGTTGGAATTCAGATTTTAAACCTTTTAAAATATCAATTGTTGTTTCTACAGATGGTTCTTCTACAACAATAGAATGGAATCGTCGTTCTAATGCTGGATCTTTTTCAATATATCGACGGTATTCATCAATAGTAGTAGCACCAATAACACGTAATGTCCCACGAGCTAAAGAAGGTTTTAAAAGGTTTGCAGCATCAACAGCACCCTCTGCTGCACCTGCACCTACTAAAGTATGAATTTCATCAATTACTAAAATTGTTTTTCCATGTTGGTTAACTTCATCAATGATGTGTTTCATTCGCTCTTCAAACTCTCCTCGATATTTTGTTCCAGCTAAAACTGAACCAAGATCAAGAGCCCGGATAACATGGTCTAATAAAAACTCGGGACAGTCCATACTTTGCATTAACATTGCAAGTCCTTCTGCACAAGCAGTTTTACCAACACCTGCTTCCCCAACTAGAACGGGATTATTTTTTCGACGACGACCTAAAACTTTAACTAAAGAATTTATTTCTTCATCTCGACCAATAACTGGGTCGATACGCTGCTTCATAACTTCTTTTGTAAGATTTTCTGTGTAACTGTCTAGAGCAGGAGTCTTTAATCCAGCTTTTTCTCGGGCCATGGCCCATTTTTCTTGATCAGTTAATGGTGGTTTTAGGATATCTTCTTGTTGCTCTTCGATATAAGTTAAAATTAAATGTCTTAATTTAGGAATATTTACTCTTAACTTATCTAGAGTTCGCATTGCAATCCCATCTGCTTCGTTTATTAAAGACAATAAAACATGTTCAGTTCCAACATAATTAACACCAAGATCTTGACCTTCATGAATTGACATTTCTAATACACGTTTAGCACGTGGAGTAAATGGTATTTCAGAAGCAACAAATCCCGTTCCACGACCTATATATTTTTCAATTTCTTTTCGTGTTTTTTTTAATGTTACATTTAATTGTGCTAATGCACGTCCACCTATTCCATGTCGTTGTCCAATTACGCCAAGTAATAATTGTTCAGTACCAACAAAATTATGACCCATACGGCGAGCTTCTTCTTGTGCTAACATAATTACTTTAATAGCACCTTCAGTAAACTTTTCAAACATTCTATTTTCTTCCTCAGTTTTAGTAGATAAAAATTATATTTTTATTACTAATATTTTCTTTTTCTATTCACGTTAAAATGACTGAGATTATATGATAAAAACTCTTTATAAGAAATTATAAATCATAGTATGTATTTTTTCTACAGTTGCATAATAAATTACTTTTAATTATAATAATTAATATAACAAATAACAATTATATTTTGGCGGTATGGCCAAGTGGTAAGGCAGTGGATTGCAAATCCTCTATCCCCAGTTCGAATCTGGGTGCCGCCTTTAAATATAATTCAATATCATTGCTTTTTTATAAACATATAAAATATAATACACTTACATGTCAATTAGGGGACGTGGTGGAATTGGTAGACACGACGGACTTAAAATCCGTTGCCTAGTGATAGTGCGTGAGGGTTCAAGTCCCTCCGTCCCCATTTAAAAATAAAAAGTATTTAAATTAAAAAAAAAAATTATTATTATTATTGATCTTACATAGTTTTTTTTAGGAATAAGTAATTAAACAAATACAATAAATTGCATTTGTTTAATTACTTATTTTACGATAAACAAATTCTATATAATACCCCTGGTGGTAAATCTGATTTTACTAATAAATCAAAAATGTTTACCGATGAGTCATAATAAATTTCTAAAATTCGTTTATGTGTTCGAATTTCAAAATGTTCTCGTGAATCTTTGTTAACGTGCGGAGAGCGTAGTACACAATAGATTCGTTTATCTGTAGGTAATGAAACCACTCCAACATTATCAATGTTGTTATTTTGAGTGATTTCCATTATTTTTTGACACGATGTATTCAAAAGTTCATGATTAAACGATTCTAATCGTACACGAATTTTTTCATTCGGTTTTATTTCCATAAATTTTTTTAATTATTTAACAATTTTAGAAACAACACCAGCACCAATTGTTCGGCCGCCTTCACGAATAGCAAAACGCATACCTTCTTCAATTGCAACTGGATAAATTAATTCAGCAGTCATTTTAATACGATCTCCTGGCATTACCATTTCTACAACAGTACCATCATCTGCTGTAAATTGTTCAATTGATCCTGTTACATCAGTTGTTCTTACGTAGAATTGTGGGCGGTAGCCTGTAAAGAACGGTGTATGACGTCCACCTTCTTCCTTAGTTAATACATATACTTCAGATTCAAAGTTTGTATGTGGTGTAATTGTACCTGGTTGTGATAATACCATACCACGTTCAATGTCTTCTCTTGTAACACCACGTAATAAAATACCAACGTTATCCCCAGCAAACCCTTCATCTAGAGTTTTTTGGAACATTTCAATACCAGTAATAGTTGTTGTTTGAGTTTCACCAACCCCAACAATTTCAACATTATCACCAACTTTAACAACCCCTCTTTCAATTCTTCCAGTTGCTACTGTACCTCGACCAGTAATTGAGAATACATCTTCAATTGCCATTAAGAATGTTTTCTCAACATCACGTTCTGGTGTTGGAATGTATGAATCAACAGCATCCATTAAAGCGTAAATTTTATCAACCCATGGGTTGTCGCCTCGTTGAATATCTGGATTAGCAGAGATAGCTTCAATTGCTTGTAAAGCCGAACCTGGGCAAATTGGAATATCATCGCCTGGGAAATCGTAAGTAGATAATAATTCTCGTACTTCTAATTCTACTAATTCTAATAACTCATCATCATCTACTTGATCTTGTTTGTTTAAGAATACAACAATATGTGGAACACCAACTTGTTTTGCTAATAAAATGTGTTCTCTAGTTTGAGGCATTGGACCATCTGCAGCAGATACAACTAAGATAGCTCCATCCATTTGTGCTGCCCCAGTAATCATATTTTTTACATAATCAGCGTGACCTGGACAGTCTACATGAGCATAATGGCGGTCTTTCGTTTCATATTCAACGTGCGCTGTGTTAATTGTAATACCACGAGCACGTTCTTCAGGTGCACCATCAATATCAGCATAATCTTTGGCAACAGCATCACCATCTAAAGATAATGTTGCAGTAATTGCAGCTGTTAAAGTTGTTTTACCGTGATCAACGTGACCAATAGTACCAATATTAACATGCGGTTTTGTACGTTCAAATTTTTCACGTGCCATTTCGAAAAGTTCCTTTAAAGTTTAATGTTTATAATAAAAATCTCTTTGCTTTTAGCGAAATTAAATATAATCGTTATTGATTAAATATTAATAACGGAAATGCGCAAATGCTTTATTAGCATCCGCCATTTTATGAGTTTCTTCTTTTTTCTTTATAGTATTACCTATATCGTTTGCAGTGTCAATAATTTCACTTGCTAGTTTAATTGACATTGTTCTTCCTACACGTTGACGTGAATATTGAATAATCCAACGCAATGCTAAATTAGTAGCTCTAAAGCTACTAACTTCAATTGGAACTTGATAAGTTGATCCTCCAATTCGTCGAGCTTTTACTTCTACGACTGGACTAGCATTTCTAATTGCTTTTTCAAAAATTACTAATGGATCTTCATTTGTTTTTGATTTTATAATATCAAAAGCCCCATTTACGATATTTTGGGCTAAATTTTTCTTTCCTGCTTTTAGAATTCTTGTTACTAATAAACTAACTAAGTAACTATTATAAGTAGGATCTGCTTTAGGAAATCGTTTTTTTGAAATATTTCGACGTGACATACTAATAATTATTTTTTAATAAATAGTTTTAATAAATACTAATTTTAAATTTTTAAATTAGTATTTAACTTTTTGGTTTTTTAACTCCATATTTTGATCGTCGTTGTGTTCGATCTTTAACACCACCACTATCTAATGCACCTCGAACTATATGATAACGAACACCTGGTAAATCTTTTACTCGTCCACCTCTAATCAGAACTACTGAATGTTCTTGTAAGTTATGACCTTCACCCGGGATATAGGCTGTTACTTCAAAACCAGATGTTAATCGAACACGAGCAACTTTACGGATTGCTGAATTTGGTTTTTTAGGTGTTGTTGTATAAACACGTGTACATACCCCACGTCGTTGTGGACAATTTACTAAAGCAGGTGATTTTGTTTTTTTATTAATTTGTATTCGTCTTGAACGAACTAATTGCTGAATAGTTGGCATTTATTTTAATATAATTAATTTAATTGTCTTTTGTTTCTAATCCATATTTTTTCATAAATCGTTCCACACGCCCTTCACTATCTACAAGTGTTTGTGAATTTGTATAAAAAGGGTGGTTTCCTAACCAAACATCAAGTTGTAATTGTGGCTTTGTTGAACCAATAGAACAAAGAGTTTTCCCTTCACAAAGAACAGGCGCATCTGGGAACCAAGTCGGATGAATTTCGGGTTTTGGCATATTTTTAAATTTTTTAACGTTTTGAGTATTGTGATGCTTTTCTTGCTTTTCGTAAACCGTATTTTTTACGTTCTTTAATTCGTGCATCGCGACTTAAAAAACCAAATGGTTTTAATATTAAACGGTTTTCACTTTCCATTTTACAAATTAAACGTGCAACACCTAATTTGATTGCATCAGTTTGACCCGTTAAACCACCACCTCTTACAATTGCAACAATATCAAATTGATTTTTCAGATTTAGCTTTTCTAAGGGTGACCAAATAGCATTTAAATAATTTGTATTATATTGTAAATACTTTTCACCAGAAACTTTATTAATTGTTACTTTTCCATTTCCTGGAACAAGAAAGACACGTGCCACAGCACGTTTTCTTTTTCCAAGTCCAATTTTATCTTTTTGAAAAACTGTATTCATAAATTTTTTTTAGTTTGTTAATTAAAGTATTAAAGCACATCTAATGGTTTTGGATCTTGTGCTGCATGTGGATGTTGATCACCTTGATAAACTTTTAATCGTTTCACTAAATGTTTCTTTGGAAATCCATTTGGTAACATATTAAAAACACAGTTTTCAATAATTCGTTTTGGTACTATATTTACTATTCGTTTTAATGATGTACCAGGACGTCCTGGTTCATACACATGGAAGCGTTCTACATCACGATCTAGTTTTAAATATTCACTGTTAATTAATATTACATAATCACCAACATCTACTGATGGATGATATATAGATTTCGATTTACCGGTTAATAATGGTATAATAGTTGATGCTAATCGTCCTAATTGTTTATCTTTACAATCAATGACATACCATTTTCTTTTATTATAATTTGTAGCTGGAATAAATGTTTTATTCATAAAATTAAATCTAAACTAAATAATTATTTTAAAACTATTCCTAATTTATTTTTAAGAGTAGCAAAAACCTCATCGGCAGATTTTCGACCGAAGTTTTTTAATTCTAAAAGCTTTTCTGGAGAATACTCTAATAAATCTCCAATTGTATTAATTTGAGCTCTTTTTAAACAATTATACGGGCGTACTGATAATTGTAATTCCTCAATAGCAATATGCGTATATGGATCTATAGGTTTTATATGATTTTTTTCTTTTATGGTCTCTTTTTCTTTTTTAATCTTATGTTCACTAATAGATTTAAATAAATCTATTATTAAGTTACATCCAGAAAAAATTGCTTCTTCAGGTGAAACACTACCATTTGTCCAAACATCAATAAATAAACGTTCTTTGATATTATTTGAATTGTCATAAACATTCTCAACTTTAAAATCTACCTTTTGTACTGGCATAAAAATTGCATCTGTTTCTATAAAATCTTCAAATTTATCAGAAAAAAGTTCATTTGCTAATCTATATTTTGTTCCAGATTCAATTTTAAATTCTATTTCTAATATATGTGAACTTGAAATTGTTGCAATATAATGATTAGGGTTAACAATTTCTATTTCTGGTGGTAATTGAATTGAACTCGCTGTAATAACAGCAGGCCCTTGTAATCTTAAACGTCCAAATTGTCTAGTAGAGGTGTTTGATTTTAAAATAATTCCTTTTAAGTTCAATAAAATCTCAAGAATATCTTCTCGAACACCAGGAATTAATGAAAATTCATCTTTCACACCAGCAATCCGAACACCAGTAATAGCAGTTCCTTGTAAATCCCCTAATAAAACTCTGCGTAATAAATTCCCAATTGTTATTCCTTGACCAGAACTAAGAGAATCAATTAAAAATTGTCCATACATTGGACCTGATTCAATTTTTTCTGATTTTAAACATTCCATTAATAAATTAGAACTATTGATAAAATTTTTTGTGGAATTCATAGTTTATTTATTTTATAAGTAAATAGACTTATACACGGCGACGTTTTCTTGGGCGACAGCCGTTATGTGGTACTGGAGTTATATCTTGTATTGAAAGGATCTCTAAACCTGCTCCTTCGATTGAACGAATAGCCGTTTCACGTCCTGAACCTTGACCTTTTACTAAAATTTCAACAGTTTTAATGCCTGTACTTAACGCGTCTAAGGCAGCTTTTTCTGCTGCTGTTTGAGCAGCAAAAGGTGTCCCTTTACGCGCACCTTTAAATCCAGAACTACCAGAAGATGCCCATGATATTGTATCTCCTGCTATATTAGTAATTGTAACAATTGTGTTATTAAATGTTGATTGAATATGAACAACACCTGTTCCAATATTACTTCTGCTTTTTTTTATTGCCGGTTTTCTGCTTTTTTGTGCCATAGTAAATTAATATTTTTAATTAGTATAACTGCCAACAAAAGAATATTATTTTTTCTTACCAGTAACAGTTTTTTTCGCTCCTCGTCTTGAACGAGCATTCGTTCGCGTACGTTGTCCTCGAACAGGTAAACTATTTCTGTGTCTTTTTCCTCGATGACAGTTTATTTCATTTAACCGTTTTATATTTAATCCATTAAAACGTCGTAAATCTCCTTCCAATTTTAATTCAAAATTTTCTAAGATATTACGTAATACTACTGACTGTTCTGTAGTAATATCATTAGTTCTAGTTTCTGGACTAATCTCGGCTAATTGAACAATTTTTTTTGCCGATGTAAGACCAATTCCATGAATATACGTAAGTGCATATTCGATTCGTTTATTTTTCGGCAAATCTATACCTAGTAATCTTACCACTTACTTTACTCCTTTTAAATATTAACCTTGTCTCTGTTTATGTTTTGGATTTGGACAAATTACCATAATTTTCCCATGTCTTTTAATCACTCGACATTTATCACACATTTTTTTTACTGAAGGACGGACTTTCATTATAACTTTATAAATATTAAATTAATAAATAAATTTTTTACTTGATTTAATCAAATCTTTCATTATAAATATTAGAAAGAATGATACTTTTCATTTCACGCGAAATATCGAGAACAACACCTACTAAAATTAATAATGATGTAGTACCTAACCCATTAAAACTTGAAACATTTAGGATTCCTTCAATAACATTTGGAAGAGTTGCCAATATAGCTAAAACTATGGCTCCAAAAAAGGTTACCCGCTTCATAACTTGTTTTAAGTAAAATGTTGTTGCTAACCCAGGTCTTATACCTGGTATACTTACGGCCATTTTTTGTAATTCTTGAGAGATATCTTTAGGATTCAAAACAATAGTTGAGTAAAATGAACTAAAGATTAAAATTAATACAAAGTAACTAATCCAATAAATAATCTTTGATGATTTTAAGAAAATAGGAAGAGTTAACAGTGGAAATACCCCTAAATTAGTAATATAGTTTGGTAAAACTAATAGCGCTGTTGTTAAAATTATAGGCATAACTCCTGCCTGATTAAAACGTAACGGAATATAGTTATTTGATTTAACTTTTGAAACTGAGGGCTGACTTTGACCAAGTTGTTTGGACGAAATTAAAGGGACAATTCGTGCACTTTCTTGCAATGTAATGATCCCAGATATTGCAATAAAAAATAATAGTGCAATTCCAAACCCAGATATAGCAGTTAAATTACCGGTATTTTCACTTGCTAATTTTTTACCTAAATTAGGTAAACTTGAAATGATATTTGTATAAATTAGTAACGATGCTCCATTTCCTAAACCATATTCCGTAATTAATTCACTTAACCATAAAACTATCATTGCACCCGTAGTAAGCCAAAGAACTATTTCAAATGCTAACAATGGACTCCAATCAAACAAAGCACGCTTCAAGTAAAAAGCAATACTTGAACTTTGAATTAAAGCCCAGCCAAATGTAATTAAACGAGTTAATCTTGTAATTGCTCTTCTTCCTTCACCTCCTCCTTCTTTTTGAAGTTTAGAAATGCTAGGAATTAAGCCTGTAATTAACTGCACCATAATTGAAGCATTTATATAAGGAAAGATATTTAAAGTAAATAATCCAATTACAAATGTATCATTTCCTGAAAAAGTACTTACTAAATTTTTTGTAATTGGGTGTTGTTGAATATAAAAGGCTAAGTGTCCGTGATTAATACCCGGAATTGGAAGAAATGTTCCCATTCTAATAAATAAAAGTATTCCGACACTTAATAAAAGACGTTTTAATAAAATATCGTCTGTCTTTTTCATTTTCATTTTTAATAGTTTAAAATTCAAGTACTTTTTATTTATGTGACTTGTTAAGTATTAATTTAAGTCACGTTTTTCTAAAACTTGTGATTTTGTAGTTAAACTTTCTAATGCTACAATTGCAGCACGTGCATTATTTAATAAGTTATCAGAACCCAATTGTTTTGCAATTACATTTTTAATTCCGGCAACTTCTAAAACCGTTCTAACTGCACCACCAGCAATAACTCCCGAACCTTCAACAGAAGGTCGCATAACAATTTTACAAGCTCCTTTGTCACCTATAACACCGTGTGGGATAGTTAACGATTTTGTAATTGGAATTTTTATTAAATTTTTTCTTCCATCTGTTTTTGCTTTTTTGAAAGCGTTAACAACATCTTCAGCTTTACCAACTCCAACTCCAACTTGGCCATTTTCATCACCGATAACAACTACAGCACGGAAACTTAATTTTTTCCCACCTTTTGTTACTTTTGTTACACGACTGATTTTAATTAATCGTTCAATAAATTTAGCATCATTTAAATTTTCATTCCGACGAGATGTTTTTTTTAATTTATTAACTTGTTTTAACTCGGTACTCATAAAATTTATTATTTTTTAATTATTCGTTAAAATTGTAGGCCACCTGCTCGAGCACCGTCTGCTAAAGCTTTTATTCGACCATGATATAAGTATGGCCCTCGATCAAAGACAATTTTTGTTATATTTTTTTGTTTACTTAATTCTGCTAATTTTTGTCCCATAAGTCTTGAAGCATTACAGGTGCGACCATTTTCACTATTAAGTTTGATATCCCGATCTAAAGTTGAACAAGAAACAAGGGTCTTAGACGTTGTATCATCTATGATTTGTGCATAAATATGTTCGTTAGAACGAAAAACAGATAAACGAGGGCGTTCTACTGTTCCTTTTATTAAGCCCCTTACACTTTCACGTTTTAACTTTTTATATCTATCAGGTTTTAGTTTTTTATTTTTATTTTTAAGTCTTAATAAAACTCTTTTTGAAAATTTCATAATATACTTTTTGTTAGAACTTAATAATTTTTATTTTTTACCCGATTTACCTGCCTTACGTAAGATTTTTTCACCTTTGTAAAGTATTCCTTTTCCTTTATACGGTTCAGGTGGGCGCCATGATCTTACTTTCGCTGCAAATAATCCTAATTGTTCTTTATCACAGGCTTTGATGTTGATAGTTGTATTTTGAACGACTTCAACTGTTATTCCATCTGGAATATCTATATTTACTGGATGACTAAAACCTAAACTTAAGACAAGAGATGTTCCTTGAACACTAGCTCGATATCCTACACCTTGTAATACAAGAGTTATAACAAATTGTTCTGAAACACCTAGAATCATATTATTGATTAATGTTCGGTATAACCCATGTAAAGCTTTATTAGCTCGCGTTTCCTTTTTTAAATTTACAATTAAAGTACCATCTGTTTGTTCAACCCCAATAATATCTGGAATTGTTCGTTCTAATGTTCCAAATGCTCCTTTTACTTTTAAAAGTGAATTATCATTTGTAACATCTACAGTTGTTGGTATTTTAATTGGTAATTTTCCGATTCGTGACATATTATAGATTTACTCCAATTACCAAATATAACATAAAACTTCACCACCAATCCCAAGCTCTTTCGCTTTATTGTTTGTCATTACTCCTTTCGATGTTGAAAGAATAGCAATTCCTAAACCATCTAAAACACTAGGTAGAGTTTTTGAATTAGCATAAACTCTTAAACCCGGTTTACTAACTCGTTTAATTTTACCAATAACTCTTTCTCTTGATTGACCTTTATATTTTAATGAAAGAAGTAAGTATTGATATAAATTTTCACTATAAATTTCAAAATTTTCAATAAATCCTTCTTCTTTAAGGATTGCAGCTATCGCTTTTGACATTTTTGTTGCTGGTATTTCAACAATTTGATGTTTCACCATATTTGCATTTCGTATACGAGTTAACATATCTGCAATATTATCTGTGACCACTAGTAACTCCTTAATCTGATTTTATTTATTCTTGTGACCAACGTTTACGACGTAAGTGTTTTTTCTTATCCCATACTTGATTAATTTCTCCAAAAGAAGAATATTTATCATAATAACCGCAATCATTTAAAGGGAATCGTAAAAATTTTAATAGGATCATACCATTTAAAACTCGATCAACTGTTTTAGAACGCGATTTTGGTGTTGATGAATCTATAACAAGAGTTACACTTAATCCTTGTATTTGATCTACGTCATCATATTCAATTTCTGGGAAAATTAATTGTTCTTTTAATGAAAACGTATAATTACCTGCTTTATCAAAACTTCTAACTGATAATCCTCGAAAATCACGAATTTGTGCAAAAGTAAAAAAGATTAATTTTGTAAGAAAACTATACATTTTCTCACCACGTAATGTACTTGATAATCCTAACTCCATATCTTCTCGAATTTTAAACCCAGCTACAGCCTTTTTTGCTCTTGTAATTAATGGTTTTTGCCCTGTAATTCGAGTGAATTCAGTAATACTTTTCTTTAAAATATTAGTATTTTGAGCAGCTAAACCTAACCCTCTATTAATACTAATTTTTTTAAGTTTTGGAATAGTATGGGGATTCGAAAATAATTCTGGATTACTTTTTCTTAATACAGAGTGAATACCATTTTCGTATTCTTTTTTTATATTTTCTAATAGACCATATAATTCTGCAATTTCTTCTAAGGAATGTTGACTACGCATATTCTTTATTTAAAATAATTTAAATTAATTTAACATTGGAATGATGAATTGGAGCCTCAAATTGTTTTATCTCTCCAACATCACTTTCTGTATTCGGTTTAATATGTTTGAACTTGAAATTAATACCTTTTACTAAAATTTTTCCTGTATTACTATAAATTTTAGTAACTTCACCTGTTTTATTTTTATCAAAACCCGAAATGATTTTCACATTATCGCCGATTTTAACATGTAATTCTTTACCTTTTGGCATTTATAAAACCTCCGGAGCTAATGAAACAATTTTAGAAAAGTTTTTATCTCGAATTTCACGAGCAACAGGACCGAAGACACGAGTCCCGCGTGGATTGTTTTCCATATTTACAATTACAGCGGCATTATCATCAAATCGAATATACATACCGTCAGCTCGACGAATAGTTTTAGATGTTCTTACTATAACTGCTCGAACAACATCCGATTTTTTAATTGGCATATTTGGAATAGCTTCCTTAACAACACCAATAATTGTATCGCCAATTTTTCCGTATTTTCGGTTACCGCCTAAGACGCGAATACACATAATTTTTTTTGCACCTGTATTATCAGCTACAGTTAACATTGTTTGTGGGTAAATCATAAAAAGATAATCTTAAGTAATTAACGATGATTTTGAAATAATTTTAGCTACTGACCAACGTTTCTTTTTACTAAGTGGTCGACATTCTTGTACTAAAACTTGATCACCAATATTGCATTCACTCATTTCATCATGAGCTAAATATTTACGTGTTTTGATCATTGTCTTTGAGTAAATGGGATGTGGATAGCGACTTTCAACTTTTACAACCACAGTTTTCTGCATTTTATTACTCACAACAATACCAATTTTTTCTTTTACAGGCATTTTAAAACTCCTTAAAACCTCTATTTAATTTTTTTTATAAGATTATTTAGTCATATCTTATATTTTAAAAATTGAACCTTATTTATCAATGTTTTTTTAATTCATCTTTTTATCAGCTAGTAAGAGCAGCTTTATACTGATAGAATTTGAATGATTTTTAAATATATAACATTAAGGAATCAATTTATCAAAGCCTAAATTAGATTTATATTTTTAGAATTAATCTAAAAACTTAGCTCTTAAAATAGTTTTTAATGTTGCTACCTTTTTTTTAGTAGCTTTAATTTGATGAGGTTTAAATGGTTGGCGAGTAGCTTTTTTAAATCGCAAATCAAATAATACCTTTTCTGCCTCTTTCAGCTCTTTAATCAATTCTTGAGTCGACATTGACATATTATCCTTACTGTTAGAGTTAGATATCTTCATATGTTATTAATTATCGTTTCTAATAATAAATTTTGTTTTAATTGGTAATTTATATGCTGCTAAATTAAAAGCAGCGCGCGCAACTTCTTCTGGAACTGAACTGATTTCAAACAAGATTGTTCCTGGTTTTACTGTAGCAACCCAATAGTCAACTGCACCTTTACCAGATCCCATGCGTGATTCAGCAGCACGTGCTGTCACAGTTTTATCTGGGAAAATTCTAATCCATAATGATGCACCACGTTTAGTATAACGAGTAATTGTTCTTCGTGTTGCTTCAATTTGACGTGAAGTAATCCATGATGGTTCTAAAGCTTGTAAGCCGTATTTGCCAAATGAAACTTCGTTTCCTCGAGTAGCTTTACCGCGCATTCTACCACGATGGTATTTTCTATATTTTGTTCTTTTTGGACTTAACATAATGAATAAATATACCTTTTCAGTTATTTTTTTTTCGTCTTATTATTTTTTTAATATTTCATTTTTAAATAACCAGACTTTTACACCTAAAACACCATAAATTGTATTTGCTTCTTT
>Ga0208671_10000650_pt1 | contig 16372 bp, 14 predicted proteins | sample ColrivemetaGS759_FD_187606 | JGI IMG/M metagenome (GOLD analysis project Ga0208671, IMG submission 187606) | Estuarine microbial communities from the Columbia River estuary - Ebb tide ETM metaG S.759 (SPAdes) (version 2) | ecosystem: Environmental > Aquatic > Marine > Intertidal zone > Estuary ...
CACTATCATTGTAGCAGCATTTTTAGTTATAGCAACAATTGTTGGCTTTACTTTACATTTTGGATTCACATATGTAAAAGACACTATTCTTGGACATCCAAGTAAAGAGTTGTTAGAAGTAAAAGAATGGGTTACAAGTGAGTATGGAGCACCTGGAATAACTATTACTACACCAAAAGTATTAAAGCGAGTAGAAGTGCCAATTCCAGAAGAAATGAAAAGCAAAATTAAAGTTGCAGCTTTTGGATATGGAGGATTAAATTCTACACTAGACATTGCTGTAGTAAGCACAAAAGTTGCTCAACAAAATCCACAGCCAAATCAAGAAGGACAACCTGAAACAAAAGAGAGTGAGATAGATTTACTTCAAGTTGCAGAAGAACAATTAATACAGTTAGAAGCTAAAGGTGCGCAGAATATTATAACAAGAACTGAACAGTTTATTACACCAAATGGGCAAGAAGGTTTAAAAACTTTTGGTACTGCAGATTTTGTGTTACCACTTACAGGAAAAGTTGAAAAAGGAAATTATATAATTCTAGGATTTACAGCACAAAATATAATACAGCAAGTAGTTTTAATTTGGAAACAAGATGATACTTATGCAGACGAAATTATAGATCGTATTTTAAATTCTATTGAACTAATTAAAATTGAAGAGGAAGAATAATGTTTGAAGGAATAGATTTTGCAAATAAGGAGATGTTTTGGTTGTTATTGTTACTCCCAATAGCAATAGCATGGTATGTTTTCAAGCATAAAAAGCAGACTTCAGAATTAAGTGTTTCTACCCTCAAAGGATTCAAACTTTCATCTTCTATTTGGCCTAAATTCAGACATATTTTGTTTTTGTTTAGAATAGTTGCGCTTACCTTATTAATTGTTGCTATGGCTAGACCACAATCAGTAGATATAAGTACTAAAACAAAAACAACTCGTGGTATTGATATTGTTATGGCAATTGATGTTTCTGCAAGTATGCTTGCCAAAGATTTAAAACCAAATAGACTCGAAGCATTAAAGAATGTTGCTGGGGAATTTATTAATGGAAGACCTAACGATAGAATTGGTTTAGTAGAATATGCTGGAGAAAGTTACACAAAAACACCTATTACAAGCGATAAGAGTATCGTGTTGCGCTCATTAAAAGAAATTAAATACAACACAATTATTGAAGGTGGAACTGCTATAGGAATGGGATTAGCAACAGCAGTAAACAGAATTAAGGACAGTAAAGCAAAAAGTAAGATTATTATCCTACTTACAGATGGCGTTAATAACTCAGGATTTATCGATCCAAATACAGCTAGCGAATTAGCTGTAGAATACGGTATTAAAACCTACACAATTGGACTTGGAACAAACGGAATGGCGCTATCTCCTATTGCTTTAGGAAGAGATGGTAAATTTCAATATGGAAGAATACAAGTAGAAATTGATGAAGATTTACTAAAAGAAATTGCAACATCTACTGGAGGAAAATATTTTAGAGCGACAGACAACAAAAAGTTAAAGGAGATTTATAAAGAAATCGATAAACTTGAGAAAACAGATGTAGAAGAATTTAAATTCTATAACTACGAAGAAAAGTACAGGCCATTAATTCTGCTAGCAGGATTATTATTGTTATTGGAGTTGATGTTAAGATTTACACTATTTAGAAGTTTTATTTAATGTATCAATTAGAAGAGAAAATATGGTTTTGGATGTTGTTGGTTATTCCAGCAATGACGCTGATATTTGTAATACTTCAAATTTGGAAAACTAAAAAGCAAAAGAAGTTTGCAACTAAAAAACTACTTGATAAGCTAAGTCCAGACAAATCATTATTCAAATCAGTTTTAAAACTTTTAGTTTTAAGTTTTGCTTTTGCGTTTTTAACAATAGCGTTAGTAAATCCTAAAATAGGAACTAAGTTAGAAACAGTAAAACGACAAGGTGTAGATATCGTTTTTGCTATTGATGTCTCAAAAAGTATGCTTGCTGAAGACATTGCACCAAACAGATTAGAAAAATCAAAACAATTAGTAACACAAATTATAAATAATCTGGCAAGTGATAGAATTGGGATAATTGCATATGCAGGAAAAGCATTTCCTCAACTTCCAATTACTACAGATTATGCTTCTGCAAAAATGTTTTTACAGAGCATGGATACAGATATGTTGTCTTCTCAAGGGACAGCAATAGATGAAGCCATTCAATTATCAAGAACTTACTATGACGACGAAGAGCAAACCAATCGTGTACTAATAATAATTTCTGATGGTGAAGATCATAATAATATCGCAGTAGATGTTGCCGAAGCTGCTTCAGAAGAAGGTATAAAAATATTTACAATTGGTGTTGGAGAGTTAAAAGGTGCACCTATTCCAATTAAGCGAAATGGGATTGTTTTAAATTATAAGAAGGACAATAGTGGTGAAACGGTTATTACAAAACTTAATGAAGAGATTTTAATTAAAATTGCTGAAGAAGCAAATGGAGAATATATCAATGGCAAAAACACAAGTCAAGTTGTAGAAACCATTAGAGAGATTTTAAATAAAATGGATAAAAAAGAATTTGAAGCTAAACAATTTGCAGAATATAAAGACCAGTTTCAATGGTTTTTAGGCTTAGGAATTTTCTTTTTATTTATAGATATATTTTTATTAGAACGCAAAACAGCGTGGTTAAGACGTATAAATTTATTTAACGAAAACTTATGATGATTTCAGTAAAAAAATTGTTATTATTCGTTTTAAAACAAAGTAGAATTCAGGATTTGAAACAGATTAGATTCATACTAAGTATTGCATTAATTTTTACGCTTGCCTTAGGCACAGCACAAGATGAAGATAAGTCTTTAAAGCGTTCAGACGATTTTATCTATCAAGGCAATGAAAAAGTATCTGAAGATTTTGTGTCTGCTGAAATGGAATACAGAAAAGCAGTTTCAGTAAAACCAAATAACGCTAAAGGTAGTTACAATCTTGGAAATGCATATTATAAATCGGGCTTGTTTGACGAGGCATTAAGTCGCCATTTAGAAGCAGCTAAAAATGCAACAACAAAAACAGAAAAGCATAGAGCATTTCATAATATCGGTAACGCATTAATGCAACAACAACAATGCAAACAAGCTGTAGAAGCTTTTAAAAACGCCTTAAGAAATAACCCTTCAGACGAAGAGTCTAGATATAATTTAGCCTTAGCACAAGATTGTGCGAATAAACAAGGCGAAGGTGATGATGGAGAAAAAGACCAAAAAGAAGATACCAAAGAAGACAATAAGGAAGATCAAGAAAATAAGGAAAATGAAAATAAAGACAATGGAGATCAAAATGACGATAAAGAGAATAAAGATAAAGGCGATGATAATGAGGATAAGAATGATGGAGACGAAAAAGATGATAAAGGAAAACCTAAGGATGAAAAGGATAATAAAAATGGTGAACCTAACGAAAATAAAAAACAACAACCTCAACAAGGAAAATTATCACCACAGCAAGTTAAAAACTTATTAGAAGCCATGAACAACGAAGAGAAAAAAGTTCAGGATAAAATAAACGCCAAAAAAGCTAAAGGTGTAAAAATAAAAACAGAAAAAGATTGGTAACAGTATGAAATTAAAATTATACATATTAGCATTTCTTTTAACAAGTATAGCTTCAGCGCAAATCAGTTTTGTGGCTAAACCAAGCAAAACACAGCTTGGAGTAAATGAGCGTTTACGAGTTGATTTTGTAATGAATAAAGATGGCGATAATTTTAAGGAACCTAGTTTCGAAAATTTTACTGTAGTTGGAGGTCCTAATCAATCTATAAGCACATCTTGGGTTAATGGTAAAAGAAGCTATTCTAAAACCTATAGTTATTTTTTAGCACCAAAAAAAAGGGGAACATTCAAAATAGATCAAGCTACAATAGAAATTGAAGGAGAAACCTACAAAACAAATCCAATTACAATTAATGTAACTGCTGCTGTAGACAAACCTACAAACCCAAATGACCCAGATTATATTGCAGATCAAAACATTCATTTGGTAGCTGAGGTTTCAAAAACAAACCCATATCTCAACGAAGCAATTACTGTAGTATATAAACTTTATGTATCACCTAATACAGGAGTTGATAATTGGAGAGAAATTGATAATCCAAGGTATAATGATTTCTGGAGCCAAAACATAGATGTAAAAGGTTTAAAAATCCAAAACGGAACATATAAAGGTGAAGAATATCGTTATGTTGTGCTGCGTAAAACAGTATTGTATCCTCAGAAAACAGGCAAATTAAACATAGAACCCTTAACACTTGATATATCTGTTCAAGTACCAACAAATAGCAGAGATATTTTTGGACGACGTTTAATGAAATCTGTTCATAAAACAGTTGCTGCAGGTAACAGGACTATAAATGTAAAATCATTACCTTCAGAAGGTAAACCGCTAAATTTTTCTGGAGCTGTTGGAGCATTTAACTTTAAAGTAAATTCTAACAAAAACGAATTAAAAGCTACAGAAGCTTTACAAGTTGAAGTAGAAGTTTCAGGAAAAGGGAATTTAAAACTATTTGAATTACCTAAACTTATTTTACCAAGTTCGTTAGAAGTTTACGAACCTGAGCATAAAGAAAATGTATCAACAAATCTTGGCGGAATGCAAGGAAGAATTTCAGATTCTTATACTGTAGTTCCAACTTATCAGGGGAAATATCCTATTCCAGGAATTACATTTACGTATTTTGATTTAAAAACTGAAAGTTATAAAACTATAACTTCAGATGAGTTGCTTATCAATGTTACAGAAGGTCCTATTAGTAATGTAGTAGGTACACAAGCAAGAATAGATGCTAATATTATAAATAAGCAGGATGTTGTTTCAACTGGAAATCAGTTTTCAGCATTTAAAACCAAGTCAAATTTCACAAGTATCAATCAAGAGTATTTCTTCAAGTCTAAATTGTTTTGGGCATCTTTATTAATGCCTTTTATAGCAATTCCTTTTGCAATTATTGTTAGAAGAAGAAAAGACGAACGTGATGCAGATGTTATTGGGAATAAAGTTAGGCAAACTAATAAATTAGCAAGAAAATATTTAGGACAAGCAAAAAAAGAACTTGGGAACAAAGATGCTTTTTATAATGCACTTGAAAGAGCACTTCATAATTACTTAAAGTCGAAACTTAAAATCGAAACAAGTGATTTTAGCAAAGAAAAAATCACAGCATTATTGCAAAAAAAATCAGTTGGCACATCTAATATTGAAGGGTTCATTGATTTATTAAAAAGTTGTGAATTAGCGAGATATTCACCTTTTACAAATGTTGAAATGCAGCAAGATTATGATAAAGCTGCAAAAGTAATTGCGACTATCGATAAACAGATTCGTAAATAGATTAGAATACATGAAAGCAGCAGTATACATATTTGTTTTTCTTTCGGGACTGTTGTCCTTTGCTCAAAGTAATGTCGCTTTCGATCAAGGAAATACATTATATAATGGAGGCAAATATCAAGAAGCAATAAGTATCTACGAATCTATACTAAACAATGGTCAGCATTCTGCTGAGATGTACTATAATTTAGGAAATGCATATTATAAACTTAATAGTATTGCACCTAGTATTTACTATTTCGAAAAAGCTTTAAAACTGAAACCAAAAGATAAAGACATCCAAAACAATTTAGCTTTTGCAAGAAACATGACTGTAGATGCTATTGAAGCTGTGCCAGAAGTTGGGTTTAATCGTATAATGAAAAGCATTATTTATATGTTTAATTTTGATGACTGGGCAAAGCTATCAGTAGGCTTTTCTCTTGCATTCGTATTGCTTTTTTTAATGTATTATTTTTCATATTCTACAGCAAGAAAGAGACTGTTATTCTTATCAAGTTTTATTAGTTTAGGTTTAATGGTTATAGTTCTATTCTTTGCATTTCAGAATTATAGTTTAGAGAAAAACGATAACCCAGCTATTATTTTCAGCCAAGAAAGTCAAATAAAAACCGAACCAAATTTACGAAGTGAAACGGCTTTTTTATTACATGAAGGTTCTAAAGTACAAATTCTAGAAATGTATGATAATAATTGGGCGAAAATAAAAATTGCAGACGGTAAAACAGGCTGGATAGCATTCGACGACATTAAACCGTTGAACGATATTTAATATTTCTTTAACAAATTTAATAAAATCAAAAGGTATATTTGCTTTTCAAAAATTTAAGATGAACAAAACAGTCATAACCATATTATTTTCATTAATATTTGTATCCTTTACAGTAGTACCAAGTATTCTTGTTATTGTAGACGATACTTATGACATTTCCATTTTAATAAGCTCTAGTGAAGAAGAAGAGAAAAAAGGAGAAGAAAATATAAAAGATATTGAAATTGAAATCCCTTCACACAATTCAGTAGACCCAACTTTTCATAACATAGCACTCGTTAATTCACTAAACTATTGCGGAAATAACTATAGCTCTTTATTTAAAGAATTAACATCACCTCCTCCAGAGACAAACATTTAATAATTCAGATTTAAGGGTTTTTAACCCAAATTGAAAGTTAATTAAAACTTCAACCTTTAATTAGGTTGATAAAATCTAATTTATAAAATGTTTAAAACTATTAAAAATGACTTACCATCGAGTATTGTCGTATTTTTTGTTGCACTACCATTATGTTTAGGTATTGCTTTAGCAAGTGGAGCTCCACTTTTTTCAGGGCTAATTGCAGGAATTGTAGGAGGAATAGTAGTAGGGTCATTAAGTGGCTCTAAAATTGGAGTTAGTGGTCCAGCCGCTGGACTTGCAGCAATAGTATTATCTGCTATTGTGACATTAGGAAGTTATGAAAACTTTTTAGTTGCTGTCGTTTTAGGAGGAATAATACAGTTACTTTTCGGTGTTTTAAAAGCGGGAATTATTGGATATTACTTTCCGTCATCAGTAATTAAAGGAATGCTTACAGGAATAGGAATAATAATAATTCTAAAACAAATCCCACATTTTTTTGGGTATGATCCAGACCCAGAAGGAGATTTTGCATTTTTCCAAGTAGATGGAGAAAATACATTTTCAAGTATAATAAAAACCTTTAATTATATAAAACCAGGATCTGCCTTAGTTGGAATTATAGGATTGTCTATTTTGATTCTTTGGGAAAAAGTATTGTCTAAAAAAGGCAAGTTTTTTCAACTAGTACAAGGACCTTTGGTAGCTGTTGTTGTCAGCATTATTTTTTACCATTTCACTAAATCTCATGAAACATTCGCAATTACAGCATCACATTTAGTAAGTGTTCCTGTTCCAGAAGATGCGACGTCTTTTTTAGCGCAATTTAGTTTTCCAAACTTTAGTGCTATTGCTAATGTTGATATTTGGATTGTTGCTTTTACAATTGCTCTTGTAGCTAGCTTAGAGACTTTATTATGTGTAGAGGCTACAGATAAATTAGACCCTTATAAAAATGTTACACCAACAAATCGTGAGTTATTAGCTCAAGGAACTGGAAATATTATTTCAGGAATGATAGGAGGCCTGCCAATAACACAAGTAATTGTTAGGAGTTCTGCAAATATCCAGTCTGGAGGTAGAAGTAAAATGTCTGCTATAATACATGGATTTTTCTTACTGATATCTGTAATATTAATCCCTAGACTACTAAATATGATTCCTTTATCTGTATTAGCAGCTATATTATTAGTTGTTGGATATAAACTAGCAAAACCATCTTTATTTAAAAAACTTTACGATTTAGGGCTGAAACAATTTATACCCTTTACAGTAACTGTTTTAGGTATTGTTTTTATTGATTTGTTATGGGGAATAGGATTAGGATTAGCAAATGGATTAATGGTTATTCTTTATAAGAGTTATCAAAACTCTCATTTCTTACATAAAGAAGGAGAAGATGTTGATGACGGAAGAGTAAAAATGACTTTAGCTGAAGAAGTAACATTTTTTAATAAAGGTGCAATTTTAAAGGAGCTGGAGAGAATTCCAGAAAATTCATATCTAGAACTCGATGTAAGAAAAACGAGGTATCTGGATAACGATATTATTGAAATATTAGAAGATTTCGCATTTAAAGCTAAAGAGAGAAACATTGATATAAAATTAGTTTCAGAACGTGGTATAGTAGAAAACCCACCGAGTTATATCGAGTTTTTTAAACTTAGACCTAAATCTGCATAAAAAATAAATTAACTATTAAAACTATAAAAATATGAAAGCACATACTAAAGAAACACAATCAACAATGACTCCTGAAAAGGCATTACAATTTTTAAAAGAAGGCAACCTTAGGTTTCAAAATAATTTAAAAGCGAACAGAAACCTTTTAGAACAGGTAAACGATACAAGTGATGGACAATTCCCATTTGCGACAATACTTAGTTGTATAGATTCTAGAGTCTCGGCAGAACTTGTTTTTGATCAAGGGCTTGGGGACATTTTTAGTGTTCGTATTGCAGGTAATTTTGTAAACAAAGATATTTTAGGAAGTATGGAATTTGCCAGTAAATTAGCTGGTACAAAACTTATTGTTGTTTTAGGGCATACAGCTTGTGGAGCTGTAAAAGGAGCGTGTGATGATGCAAAACTTGGCAATTTAACAGGAATGTTAGCGAAAATTAAGCCTGCAGTAAATGCAGTTGCAGAACCTTCGAATGTTAGTTTGAGAAATTCTTCAAATTCTGAATTTGTAGATAACGTTTCTGCAAAAAACGTACAATTAACTATTGGAAGAATTATGGAAGAAAGTGAAGTCCTTGCAGAAATGCAAGAAAACGGAGAGATTAATATTATTGGAGCTATGTATGACATAAATACAGGAGCAGTAAACTTTTACGAGAAGGATACTCTTTATGGGAAAAGTTAATATGAATAAGAAAACAATATTGGTAACGCTAGCAATTTTGCTGGCGTTACCTACTATTGTTAACGCTCAAGATAGTAACCTGGGCAATTGGCTAATTTATATTGGTAGTAAAAAATTAAATTCTAAATGGAATATTCATAACGAGGTACAATACAGAAATTATAATGCCATTGGGGATTTAGAGCAATTATTGCTAAGAACAGGAGTTGGTTATAATGTTAACGATAAGAACAATGTCTTATTAGGATATGGTTACATCTTATCCGAAAACTATATTGGAGAAAGTGATGATAAAATAGCTATCAATGAACATAGAATTTTTCAACAATATACTACTAAACAGGACATAAGTAAAGTTAGTTTAAGTCATCGTTATCGATTAGAACAGCGTTTTGTTGAAGAAGATTTTAAATTGCGATTCCGTTATTTCTTAAGTTTAAAAATACCCTTAAAAATAAAAGAAAAAGGAACGAGTCCTTTATATTTGTCGGCATATAATGAAATTTTCTTAAATTCAAAAAGTTCAATATTTGACAGAAATAGAGTTTATGGAGGATTAGGCTATAATCTTAGTGAAAATATTAAAATAGAATTAGGGTATATTAATCAATTTTTTGAAACCAATTCAAGAGACCAGATTAACCTTATTACATTTGTTAATTTTTAGCAAGATGTTTGCAATTCAGTATTTGAGTAAAAAAAGTAAAAACTAACCAAAAAATTAATAGACATGAAAAATTTATTCTCTAATATTAAAGGTGATGCCTTTGGAGGAATCACAGCGGGAATTGTTGCGCTACCATTAGCCTTAGCATTTGGTGTTTCATCTGGTTTAGGCCCAAGCGCTGGACTTTATGGAGCAATTTTCATTAGTTTTTTTGCAGCTTTATTTGGAGGTACAAATACTCAAATATCTGGACCTACTGCACCTATGACTGCAGTAAGTATGGTTGTAATAGCTGGAATTATAGCAGCTAACGATGGTGATGTAAACAAAGCTTTACCTGTTATTCTTTCAATTTTCTTATTAGCTGGATTAATGCAAATTGGTCTTGGTATAGTTGGATTAGGTAAATATATACGCTACATACCTTATCCTGTAGTATCTGGGTTTATGACTGCAATTGGTGTAATTATTTTAATAACTCAAATTTTACCATCACTAGGCTATTACCCTAAAGAGGATATTCAATTTGTTAATCAATTTAAGCCATTTGCAGAAGAGGTAATTCTTGAAAATATTTTGAAAGAAGAAGCTAGAGAAGGAATTTTGGTATTAGAAGATTTCAAAGAAACTATTTCTAGAGCAGAGGCTATCACACCAAATGATATTTTAAAAGAGTCTCAAACATTAGCACAAAAAGATGCGTCTGGAGTAGTTGGAGCTATAAAAGTTTTACCAAATGCAATAAAGAATATAAATTGGCTTGAACTTATTTTAGCACTTGGGACTATCTTTATAATCTATGGATTTAAACGCATTACAAAAGCAATCCCAAGTACTTTGGTAGCTTTAATTGTTATGACAGCGATAGCCATAGGTTTTGGTTTAGATTATAGAGCAATTGAAAAAATTCCTGAAGGTCTTCCAATTCCAAATTTAGAGATTATCACTGAATTTAAATTAAGCGCAATAACCCCTTTTATTTTTACAGCTTTAACCCTTGCACTCCTAGGAGCAATTGATTCTTTGCTAACTAGTGTTGTTGCAGATAACATGACCAAAACAAAGCATAAACCAAATAAAGAATTAGTAGGACAAGGTATAGGTAATAGTATTGCTGCGCTATTTGGAGGAATTCCAGGAGCTGGAGCAACTATAAGAACAGTTGTAAATATTAATTCTGGTGGTAAAACTAAACTATCAGGTATGATAGCTGGTGTTATGCTGTTATTAATTTTATTAGTACTTGCGCCAATTGCATCAAAAATACCAGCAGCAGTTTTAGCAGGAATACTTATTACTGTTGGAATAGGTGTTATGGATTATAAAGGCTTAAAAGCTATTCCAAGTTTACCAAGAGACATTAAAATTGGACCACTAAAACTAAGCTCAGAAGTTTTAATAATGTTAGTTGTATTATTATTATCTACATTCTGGAATCTTGTTTATGCTGTTGGAATAGGACTTATAATAGCGTCTCTTATGTTCATGAAAAAAATAGGTGATTTAACAGCAGAACGCTCTAATGTAACACCTTTAAAAGAAAAAGCGTGGCCAGACGAATCAAATTTTCCAGAAAATCTTAAAGAAAAAGTATTTATTAAGCACATAAAAGGACCTTTATTTTTTGGTTCTACAAGCGAATTTGAACAGCTACGAGCGCAAATACCTCCTACAGCAAAGACTGTTATTATGCGTTTAGGTCGCATGCAATACATGGATCAATCTGGTTTGTATGCTATGGAAGATATGCTTCAAGATTTAAAACAAAAAAATGTTGAAGTGCTCTTTGTTAGGCTATTAAGACAACCTCGTTATATGATGGAACGTATTGATATTATTCCAGATTTTATTTCGGAAGAACATATTTTTGATAGTATTAATCAATGTGTAAAATGGATAAAAGATAATAATATATAAAATAAAAAAAAGCCACTTTATAAAAGTGGCTTTTTTTTATCATTGTACTACCTATTTCTATTGCTGAGAAATGTTCTTGTTTCTAATAATTTTATATCCAAAATAAATTAATAATAAACCTAGCAATTCTGTAATAAATAGTACTTCAACATAGCCCATTCTTGTAAATGTTCCACCAATACCTGGCAATAAAGCTCCAATAGCTATATAAATATTACCTTTAAAATGAGCCTTTCTATCTTTTAAACCATAATATTTCGTAGCAGAGTAAATTGCTCCTCCAACTAGAAATAGAAAAGAGTAAATATTTATAATCGGCGAAAAATCTCTAACCCATTCCCATTCAAAAACTGCTCCAGTAAGTCTGAAATCAAAATTTTCAGGAATTAAAACAGGTGTTTTTAATACATAATAAGATGCAACCAGTATAAATCCGATAAAAGTGATAGAGGTTAAGTGAGCAAATTTTCTATTCATCAAAAGATAAACAGATCCTTGAGCCAATGGAAAACCTCCAAGTAGCGCACCAACTATGTACCAAAATTTTAAGTTAATTTCATTCCAGCCAAATAATGCATGTACACTTTCTGATAATGTACCTAAACCAAATGTTAGAACACCTATTGTCCACCAAAGTAAATACTTCGTTTTTCTTTGTTTGTAATGAAGATAAATCTCTTTTACAAAGAATATAGAAAACAAAGTTGTTGCAATTGGTATGTATTCTATGAATTTGGTCATAATTTTAAATATTATTAAAACGTTGTTACCCCTTCGTTTGGCTGATATACATAGTTAAATGTAAAATATCTAGCATCATTAGTAGCAATATCAAGAGTAATCTCTTCTGGGGCATCTTTATAGTAGCTTAAAATTTCAATTTTAGCATACTTCCCATCACGCGTTTTTATTACAAATATTTTACCTGCTGTTGGTAATATTAAGTGATTTGGTGGTCCTGTGTAAGTGTACCAGTTTGCTAATACATGTGCATTTAATGAGTCTTCTTCTAAAAGAGTCGTGTTCACGGATGTTATTCCTGTCATAGTTCCGTTAGCAATATAACCACTAGCATTACCATTTCTTGCAGGTTCATCAGTTCCTCCTGAAGAAACACCACCATTTAAGATAATATCAGTTCCTCGAAATGCAATATCCCAATCTGTTGTACTTGTTGTAACAGCTCCAGTAGAGAAATTAAATTTTGTGTAATCTCCAGAAATTGGTTGTCCTTGACCGCCTAGTTGAGGCGCATATAAATTTGCAACTGCTTCTGTTTCTACTTGTAATGTTGGATCGTCATCGTCATTATCGCTACAAGAGCTAAATCCAATAAAAATCGCTAATAGTGTTAATAATTTAATAGTTTTCATTGTGTTATAATTGTTAAAGTTTAATATTCATTTTTGCGTATATAATTCTTCCAGGAATATTGCCTATAAACACATCGTCGTTAGCAGACTCAGGAGTGTCTGTAAAATCAAAAATGTTGTCTATGCCAAATCCTATTTCGTAATTCTTTTTAAATGTTTTATTTATTGCCCAATTCCAAATAGTGTAGGCTTCTACAAAGTCATCGTATTTATCTAAATAGCTATTGCTATTCGTGTCAAACAAGCCATATTTACTGCGATAAGTTCCTCTTAAGTTGGTGTTTAAGTTTAGTTTATCAAACGCATAGTAAACTTTTAAGTTAGCCATGTGTCTTGATCTGTTAAACAGGCCAAAATAGTCGTTTTCTTTTAACTGAAATGTTGGTGAACCTGGGAAACTTGCAAATGCCTGTCCATCTTTAAAGATATCTTCAACTGCTTTATCTTTAGCAAATAACAATTGATAACCACCTGAAATTTTTAATTGATTTGTAGCTTTCCAAGTTGAGTTAAATTCTAATCCTTGAGTGTAAGCTTCGTTAACATTGTAGTAACTATAAACACCAGAACCATTTGTTTTATTTGCTATTAATTGGTTGTCAATTAAATCGCTTATATCATTTCTAAAGACGTTAAGCTCTAATCTTAGGTTTGAAATTGGATTATAGTTAACACCAAAGTTATAACCTATTGAGTTTTCAGGTTTTAGGGAGCCTTCAAAAAACGACAATGGAACTACGATGTCATTTTCGCTAGCAATTTCACCATTGTCTAACATTTCAGGTATTCTTGATATAACTGTGTTGTATCCTAAAATAGTATAGCCTCCAATACCCAATAAATTAAAATATAACTGTCTAAAATCAGGAGCTTTAAAACCGTAACCAACAGACCCTTTTAAAGCAATTTTATCGTTTAGTTCATATCTTAAAGCTGCTTTTGGGCTAAACTGTGATTCGTATTCATTATGCTTATCAAATCGCGCTCCAACAATTACATTTAATTTCTCATTAGGATTAACATCATATTGTAAATACGCATAAGGCGAATTAAAAATAGGAGTTTCATTAAAATCTGTACGCTCTAAAGTTTCGTAGTCTAAACCTATTCCGCCAATAAATGTTGTTTTGTCATTAGGATTATAAGTAGCTCGTATTTCAGGACGAATTAATAATTCATTATAATCGCTTGTGCTAAAACGTGAATTGTCACTAATGCTGTTTAGATAATCTTCAGCTTTATACCTAGTCGCATAAAACTCAAAATAACTACTCCACTTTTCATTGTATTTGTTTTCTACTTTTAAGTGTGCATTCCATTCTTTCACATCAATTTCACCAGCTTCAGTTTCAGTTGGTTCATAATCCTGATTTTGAGTAAAATACCTTCCAGAAACAAAAAGTTTAGTGTTCTCAGTAAAATCATAATTAACCTTTGCATTAAAGGTGTAATTAGAATAAGGATCAATAGTATTGACATCTACAGCATTAATCAAATTATAACCATCACTACTGTTTCTGTTTAAAAATGTACCAACAGAAATTTTTCCTTTTTTATAATCTAAGTTTAAATTACCATCTTGAGTATTAAAGGTTCCGTAGTTGTAACTTACCTGACCTTTCAGTCCATTTTTGTTGGGATTATCAGTAATAATATTAATAACTCCACCAAGCGCATCACTACCATATAAACTAGATGAAGCACCTTTTACAATTTCAATTTGTTTAATGTTGCCAATTGCGATTCTGCTAATATCTAGAGTTCCTGCAGAACGACCCACAAGTGGTACACCATCAATTAATACTAAGGTATACTCAGAATCAAGCCCTTGCATCTGGATGCCTTCGCCTCCAATAAAATTTTGAACAGTAATTAAACCTGTTTGTTCATTTAGTATATTATTAAGCCGTATTCTGTTAGCCTCTTTTAATTCTTTTTTAGTCACTATTTGAGCTGGCAAAGGTAATGACGACAGTTGTCTGTAAGTCCTTGTAGCAGAAATGATAACTTCATCTAAGTTTTGTGTTAAAACGGTATCCTTTACAACAGGCTCTTTTTCTTGACCATAACTAAACGATAATCCAGTTAAAAGAATTGCAGTGAATAAAAATATACGAACCATATTAATGTAATAATTATCTAAAGGACAAAATTAAAACTATATATTCTTGAAAAATAACGCTGAAAGGTTTATTTTTGTCGCAGAAAGATTATCTTTGAAAGACCCTATAAATACTATCATTTACGAATATATTTACAAATAAAATATGACGAATATCATGTTTAAGTTTCAAAAAATACCAAAATAAGTATGAGTGAAGAATTACAAGTACAAGAAGGATTCAATGTCATAAAGTTAGAGAATGTAGATAAAGACATTTTAAACTTTTCTAAAGAAGTGGACAGCACTTTTATACAATTACACTTTTGTTTATCAGAATCAGGCAAGCTACACTTTGGACCTCATTATGTTATTGAAGTTAAATCAGAGAACTCATTGTTACTCTATAATCCGAATCAAAAACTTCCTATTAATCTAAGTTTACAACCAAAAACTAAATATGTAATATTTATAGTATCTATAAAAGTATTTCATTCTTTTTTCTCTCAAGTTGCAGAAATAATTCCATTTTTGGACGAAGAAAATAAAGACAAAAAATATTACTTAGATAAACCATTAACACCTTCTGAGATTTTGGTGCTTAACCAATTGTTTAATGATCATAATAATAATTCATTAAGCGCACTATATGTAAAAGGTAAGGTTTATGAACTATTAAGTTTATATTTTAATAGAAATCAAGATAATGATCAGGCTTGCCCGTTTTTGGATAATGAAGATAATGTAGAAAAAATCAAAAAGGCAAAACAAATTATTATTGAAAATATTTCTGAACCACCTACTTTACAAGAACTAGCAGACACTATTGGGTTAACTTTATCCAAACTAAAAGATGGGTTTAAGCATATTTATGGAGAATCAGTTTTTAATTTTCTTTTAGATTATAAACTAGAATATGCAAGAAAAATGCTACTTTCTAAAAAACATAATGTTTCGGAAATTAGTCTTCAGATTGGATATAGTACACCAAGCCATTTTATTTCGGCCTTTAAGAAAAAATATGGTACAACACCAAAGCAATATATAATGAGTATTTCTTAAATTGAATCGGACTCTTCAACTTTATCTTCAGAGTCTAAAAGACTTGGAAGAATCATTGGCGCTAAAGATTTAACAGGTTCATATAGTACAGAACTTTCCAATTCTTCATCTGAAACAAAAGGAATAGTTTTATTTAGCTTTGTAAATAATAAAAGAACAATACTTAATATTAATGCAATTTTTAAACCTCCAAAAACACCACCAAGAAGTTTGTTTAAAAACCCTAAAGCAGCAAAATCAGCAAGCTTTGTAAGCGCTTTTCCTGCAAGAGAAATTGCTAAAACAATAATTATAAAGGTAATTGCAAAGGCAGTGATATTAATGGTTTTTTCATTCCATTCTACATATTCCATTAAAAATTCGGCAGCAAAATTACTAAAATGAATTG
>Ga0208671_10000651_pt1 | contig 16367 bp, 8 predicted proteins | sample ColrivemetaGS759_FD_187606 | JGI IMG/M metagenome (GOLD analysis project Ga0208671, IMG submission 187606) | Estuarine microbial communities from the Columbia River estuary - Ebb tide ETM metaG S.759 (SPAdes) (version 2) | ecosystem: Environmental > Aquatic > Marine > Intertidal zone > Estuary ...
AAGAACATGAAGATGAGCATGAAGATGAGCATGGTGATGAGCATGAGGAAGATCTTGGATATGTTAATAATTCTGATTTTGCAGTTGAAGCAACAAAATTTGGAATTTCAAAAGTAGGAGATTGGGGCTATGTCGGACTTTCCGTAGACAGCCTTAAAAGTGTCTATGGTATTCCCTTCCATGGCGATGAGCATGAAGATGAGCATGGCGATGAGCACGATGATGATCATGGTGACGAGCATGATGATGAAGAAGAGCATGAAGAGGAAAGAATATTTTCCACTACTGACTCAGAAAGCTTCACAATTAAAGGGTCTTATAATGTAAACGGCGGTTTAGTAAAGAAAATAGACTATACATATAGAGATAGCGATTACACTTTGACTGAAGCTCATGCTGAAGAAGAAGGCCATGAAGAGCATGAAGATGAAGAGGAACATGAAGAGCATGCGCCAACAAATTTCATTAATAATGCTACTGAATATGGTGCGATTTTCGATATGTCTAACGATGTTATGACTCAAAAATTCTCATTCAATTACGTTGACGAAAATACTTCAATCTTTGGAGAAGAAGCATTTATGAATCCTGCAAATAATGAGGTGCTAACACTTGGTTATTTTGTAGGTAGAGACTTTGATCCATTTCATCTTGATTTTGGTATGAGGCTAGATCAAATAGATAGATCTGGAACTGTAACAGACGAAGATCATGGAGATATTGATAGCTACAATGTTAATGAAAATACAAATAGTTTTGCCATAAGCATTGGCAGAGATCTTACTGATAGCTTAGATATAAATTTAGGTTTTTCAAGCGTAGAAAGAATGCCTTCAGTTATTGAGCTGTTTATGAATGGCCCTCACTTAGCTACAGGACGATTTGAGGTTGGCGACCCAACATTAAGCAGTGAAACATCAAATAATATAGATATCTCATTTAATTTTGATAATGGTGAATACTTTGGTTATGCAAGCTTCTACATTAACGATGTTGATAATTACATCACTCTTATGGACGAGGATGATGACCATGAAATGCATGGAGATGAACATCATGAAGATGAAGATGAGCATCATGAGGATGAGGATGAGCATCATGAAGATGAAGATGACCATGGTCATGGAAACTTAATACATGCAAATTATATCCAAGAAGATGCAGAGTTTGATGGTTATGAAATAGAGTTTGGAAGAACTATTGATCTTGGCAAAGGACAACTTAAATTGTCTTTTGGTAGAGATGTAGTAAATGCTAAATTCTCTGATGGGCATAATGTTCCCAGAATAAATCCATCAAGAAATGTATATTCATTATCGTATGCACAGGAAGATGTAGTCTTTAAACTTGATCTAAAAGATGTAGCAAAACAAAATGATTTTGGTGAAGGTGAAAGTGCAACTGATGCATACCAAATGCTAGATACTAGGGTAACTAAAACATTTAATCTAAATGGAAGTAGTAACCTTAAAGTAACATTATTTGGTAAGAACTTACTTGATGAGGTGGCTAGAAATCATTCCTCATTTGTAAAAAACGAGGTTCCATTGCCTGGAAGAAATTATGGAATTAAGTTTAATTTAACTTATTAAGTATCTATAATTTATAATCTCAAAACCCATAATTTACATGGGTTTTGAGGTTTTTAATAAAACTTATGATGAATGCGCAATTAACTTCTGACAAACTAGCAATTACTTTATCTGCAGTCTGTGTTGCTCATTGCTTTCTTACCCCTTCTCTTTTAATGTTTTCTTCAGGATTTTTATTTTCTTTTCTTGAAAACGAATTAATTCACAAATTAATTTTATTATGCACATTACCGATTAGTGTTTTGGCCCTAGCTCTAGGTTATCAGAATCATAAAACTATAAACTTTCTTCTTATAGGAGTTATTGGTTTGACCATGCTTGTTGGGGCAATTTTTTTGGGTGAGATTTTATTTGGAGAATTCGGTGAAAAGGGTCTAACTTTAATAGGATCTATTTTCATAGCCTACTCACACTACAATAACTATAGAATATGTATTGACTCAGATTGTTTGTGTCATGACGAGTAGAAACTTATACAAATATATTTTTTAGTCACTTTCTTGAACTAATGTCTTGTAAAATGCATTTTTTATAAAATGCAAAAATAAATGAAAATTAAAATTAGTTTAATATTTTCAATATTAATATCTTCTTTCACCTACCTTTACGCAGAGGTAGAAGAGCTGGTTGTAACTGGAACTTTGTTAGAAAATACCGAGCAGGATTCTTCTCCTGTAGATATTATTACAGAGGAAGATTATAAAAATTTTAATATTTCAAATATAGCTGAAATAAGTAAGTACCTAAGCTCTTCTTCTGGTTCACACTTCCAAGCCAACACATTGGATGGGGTTGACCAGGGTATGAATGCAATAACCTTGCGTGGTCTAGATCAAGCATCTACCTTGCTATTAATAAATTCTAAGAGACAGACTTTTGCCGGCACACCCTCTAATGAAGGTGAAGGATATATAGATGCAAATATCATTCCAGAGATAGCTCTAAAAAGAATTGAGGTGTTAAAAGAAGGAGCTACCTCGCTTTATGGATCTGATGCGGTTGCGGGAGTAATAAACATTATCACGCATAAGAATTTTTCTGGACTAAAGGTTCAAGCAGGACATAAGAAAACATCTAATTACAATCAAACTGATTCTTCACTAGGTTTATTATTTGGCTCTTCATATAAAAAAACTTCCTATGTTCTAGGTATTAATTTATTAAAAAGAGCACCCTTATCGGCTATAGAGATTCCTAGAATTGCTGAACTAGCTATAAGTGGCTTAGGCAGATCTTTTAAAGTTTCTGATGCTGTTTCTTTGCCAGCTGGTATTTGGGCTGGGGATTATTCTAAAAATCAGAAAATTCCTGATCCAGACTGTATTAATAATGGGGGGGTTTTAACAAACTCAACGACATGCGGTTTTGCATACGGAAACAGATTTAATATAGTTAATGATGAAAATCAAATGAAATTCTATATTAACTTAGCTTATGAAGCAGATAGTTTTGATTATGGTATCAATTTCATTTCATCAAATATCAATATTAATGACAATCCACAATCCCCTTCCTACCCAGCTCTTCCCTTCTTGTCTCGCATGATTCAGCCTGGAGAAGGAGGCAACCCATTTGATGTTGCTGTAAAGTGGTTTGGCCGTCCTCTTGGGTCTGATTATGCTTCTCCGAATTCTCCTAAAGACATAGATCAGTATCACTTTAGCCAAACGATCAATACATCGATCGGAAAAGATATAGGCTTAGAGGTTTCGTACACCCTTAGTGAGCATTCAAATAAACACCTAAGACCAGACATAATAGATTCAAGATTTTTAGATTCTATTAATGGAACAGATATGGGTATTTCTGGTGGGGAGATTGTTTTTTGGAATCTTTTTGATTCATCCCAAAACTCAGAGGCTCTTATAAATTATGTAAAGGGTTCTGAAAAATCTGTTAAAAAAGCCAATCTTGAAAGCCTAGACCTTATTTTAAGATCTAATGCTTGGTCTGGCTATTCAGTTGCATATGGAGTCCAATTAAATAAAGAAGTTCTGAATGTCTCATATGATGAAATTAGTAGAGCTGAGTTTGATGCAAATGGAAAGATAATAAAAACTGCTGATTTGTTTTTCCTGGGTGGGGGTATTGATGTCTCTAAGTCTAGAAATAAATATGCTAGTTTTTTTGAAGTTGAAAAAGATCTCGTTAACAATTTTGGTGTAAGAATTGCTGGCAGATATGAAGATTTTGGAAATGACTCATCTTTCGATCCAAAGCTGTCAGTTAAATACATCGTTAGCGATAATTTAGCTATAAGAGCCACAAAAAGCTCATCTTTTTCCATGCCATCTATGGCGCAAATGTTTTCTAGTGATATCAACCTCGGAAGTGTAAGAGATTTTAATGATACTTCTCCATTTGTACGGCAAGCACAAATTGGAAACCCAAATCTTAAGCCGGCAACATCAATAAATAATAATCTTGGGATCATATTTAATAAAGAAAATCAAAGACTAAGGGTCGATTTTTGGGATATAAATTATAAAAATAGAATAGAGGTCCAAAGTGCCCAAGCTATGCTTCTATCAAACCCTAATGGACCAAGTATTACAAGAAATATAGAAGGAGATCTTATTGGAATTACAACAACATATTTTAATGAGGCAAATACTGAGGTTAGTGGAGTTGACTTAAGCTATGAAGCTCTTATGAATCTTAAAAAAAATGGGGTTATATCATTTGCTATAAAGGGAACTTCTATAAATAAATTTCTTACTCCGAATAATAAAATAAATGATGGAGAGGAAAAGCATCACAATAAAATGATAAATAGAGTAGGTAAATATAATTACGATGCTAATACTCACTCACTTCCAAAGAAAAGGATAAATATTTTTATAAACTGGGACTATCTAAATTACAACATCGGCTTAAATGTTCGTCATATTGATGGGTATAAAAATAGCAGGCCTATTTCTGGACTGGGTCTTGAATATGGTTATAAAAATAAGGTCGAATCATTTTTAGTATTTGACTTGTCTTCAAGTAAGCTTATCTCAACTAAAAATGGCACCATGGATATAAAATTTTCAATAACAAATATTTTTGATGAATCTGCTCCAAGACTTTATGATGCTCCTGATTTTAGTTTCGATACTAGAGTGCATGATCCAAGAGGAAGAATCATAGGCTTATTCCTTGAATACAGACATTAGGATTAATAAAAATATCAAACATAAAAGGCTCTAAGAGACCTTTTTCATAGAATTTAAACTAAACTCACATAATGAATGAACTAGAAAATACAATATCTCAAGTAATTGAAGAAAACTATATTCCTTTTGAATGGAATGAAAAAATTGATAACGAGTTAGCTGACATTAAGTTAAATAAAAATTTACCAAGAAAGGACCTAACTAAAGTCCCTTTTATAACAATAGATGGTGCTGATGCAAAAGATTTTGATGATGCTGTTCACTGTGTTAAAAATAAATCGTCTTTTACGTTAAGTGTTGCAATAGCTGATGTTGCCGAATTGGTTAAACCTGGAACTGCATTGGATAATGAAGCAATTGAAAGAGGTACATCGATATATTTTCCATCAAAAGTTATTCCAATGCTTCCTGAAAAAATTTCAAACAATCTTTGTTCACTGGTCCCAGATGAAATAAGAAATGTCTTGATTTGTGAAATAGTTTTTTCTAATTCTGGTGATCTTCAATCTTATAATTTTCTAGAAGCAAGAATAAAATCTCATAAAAGAATGACATACATTGAAGTAGATAAATATCTTAAAAATAACTCTACCCTGTTAAGGTCTGTGGAAGATTCAATTCGCTCTCTTAACGAACTTACCCATATTCTATTAAAGAAGAGAAGCCAGCGACAGGCTCTTGAGATTGAGGGGCAAGAACCACTATTGAGGATAAATAATGAAGGCAAGGTTGATGAAATAACACTACCCAAGAGGCTGTTTTCTCATCAGATGATTGAGGAGGCCATGTTAGCTGCAAATGTTTGTGCAGCAAACTTTATGAATAAACATTATAAGTTTGGGGTGTATAGAATTCACGAAGAGCCAGAAGAGCTTAAATTAGAGAGCTTGAAGAATTTCTTTTCAATCAAAGGGTTTTCTGACTCTTATAAAAAAATTCCACTTGATCTAATAAATCAATGCCTATCTTATGCAAGAGAAAAGAAGCTAAATAAAGTTCTCCAGACTGTAGTTCTTCAAAGCCTAAAAAGAGCAGAGTATTCCACAAAGGAGGTTGGGCATTTTGGCCTTCAGTTAGAAAGATACTCTCATTTCACCTCTCCTATTAGGCGTTATCCTGATCTTATGACACATAGGCTAATAAAAAATATATTAAATAAAGGTGACTTAGTAATCAATAAAGAAGAGATAGAAGAAGAATGCGTTGAGATGTCAGATTTAGAAAGGATGGCAGAGCGTGCATCTAGACAGGTTACTCAACAGATGATTTGTTACTATCTAAAGCAGTATGTGGGCAGTGATTTTAATGCAGTGGTTACTGGTATTGCAGAGTTTGGTCTTTTTGCTGAAATAGATAATTTTTATGTATCGGGATTAATTCATGTTACAGACCTTCCTAGTGATAGATATTTCTATGATAAAGAAGCCAATATATTGAAGGGAAAGAAAACAGGTAGATCTTTTAGATTGGGTCAAAATATATTAGTTACAATAGCTAACATCTCTCCAGAGGAACGTAAAATAACGCTTGTTCCTAAAGAAAAAAAAAGGAATAGATGAATAAAAAAGAAAATGATCTAAGGGTTGGATTCCATAGCATTGAAAGCATACTTGAACACAATCCTCATAAAATAAAAAAAATTACTCTTCCTGCAAAAAGAGAAGATGGCAGGATAACTAAACTCATACAGAAAATAGAAGAAAATAAAATTCCATTTGAATTCTCAAATAAGGTAAAGCAAGAACCTGAAGCATACATTTCAAGTGATCTTGAGATGAGCTTTAAAGATCTAAAATTATTCTTAGATTCAGACGAGACCCAAGACCCATTAATTTTAATACTTGATAATATTATAGACCCAAGAAATCTAGGGGCATGCATAAGGTCTGCGGCTGTTATTGGTGTTGATGCAATGATAATTAATAAGCATCATTGTGCGCCAATTAACTCAATTGCTCATAAAGTTTCTGTTGGTGGGGCTGAAGTAATTAAAATATTTCATGTTACTAATTTAGTAAATTGCCTTAAATATCTTCAAGGTATCAATATAAATATTTATGGCCTTAGTGAGCATGCCTCAAAAAGTCATACTGACTATAATTTTACTGAAGCCTCTGCAATAATCATGGGAGCTGAGGAGTCTGGAGTTAGGGAGAAAACCTTGGAAAGGTGTGATCATAAAATAAATCTAAGTAGCAATAAATTATTTAAAAGCTTTAATGTTTCTGTTGCAACTGGGATAATACTTTCAGAGGCGAGCAGACAGCGTCGCATATAAATTTATAGATCTACATGCTAAAACAAAGAACATTAAGAAATCCGATTAAGGCCGTAGGTATTGGCCTTCATACCGGAAAAAATATTACTATGGAACTTCTTCCAGCTGAAATTAATTCAGGTATTAGCTTTATAAGAACAGATATTGATGAAAATATAATAATTCCAGCTATAGCTGAAAATGTTGGAGATACTAGTCTTTCTACCGCGCTAATAAAAGAAAATATAAAAATATCAACCATTGAGCATCTTCTTTCAGCAATTGCCGGCCTTGGAGTTGATAACTGTCTTATTAAAGTAGATGGACCAGAAGTTCCAATAATGGATGGGAGCTCTAGTCCTTTTGTTTTTCTTATCCAATCTGCTGGATTGAAAGATCAGGATGCGCTTAAAAAATTTATTAAAGTGAAAAAAGAGATAACTGTTACAAGGGATGATGCTTATGCTTCTATAAAACCGTTTGATGGATTCAAAGTTTCATTTAAAGTTGATTTTGATCACCCTGTTCATAAAACATTGCCTACGGAATCAATTATTGATTTTTCTTCAACCTCATTCGTAAAAGAAGTATGCAGAGCGAGAACATTTGGCTATGAGGCAGAGGCTGCTTTGCTGAAATCTAAAAACTTAGCACTCGGCGCAAGCTCATCAAATGCCATAATATTTGGTGAGAATGAGATTCTTAATGATGATGGCTTGAGATTTAAAGATGAAACAGTTAAACATAAGATGCTTGATGCTATTGGAGATCTTTATCTTTTAGGTGGAAATTTAATTGGAGAATTTTCAGGATATAAATCTGGTCATGCACTTAACAATCAATTGCTAAGAAAAATAATTGAAGATCCTGATGCGTATGATGTTGTCGAGTTTGAAAATTCAGAGAATGCCCCAATCTCATATGTAAGACCACCTTTTGGAGATATTGAATAATTAAATCAAGTATTAATACTTTTTTTAACAATTAAAATCTTATGTTAAATATTTTTTCTAAAATTTTTGGTTCTAACAACGATAGAGTAATTAAAGATATGATGCGTCATGTCAATACGGTCAATGGCTTGGAAGATGAATTATCGAAACAGCCTGATAGCTATTTTAAAACTCTTAAAGAGAAGCTTTCTAACGACTATAATGAAAACAATCCTCATAACATTTTACCTCTTGCATTTGCTGCAGTTAGAGAGGCAAGTAAAAGAACTCTTGGATTAAGGCATTTTGACTCCCAGATGCTTGGAGGAATTTCTCTGGCAGAAGGAAATATAGCAGAAATGAAAACAGGAGAAGGAAAAACTCTTGTAGCTACCCTTCCCGCTTTTTTAAATTCAGCTATAGGCAATAAGACTATATTAGTAACAGCTAATGACTATCTAGCAAGAAGAGATGCAGAGTGGATGAGGCCTATATATGAATTTCTTGGACTAAGTGTTGGTATTGTTACTTCAAATCAGGTAATCGAAGAAAAAATTGTCGCTTATAAATGCGACATAATATATGCAACAAACAATGAGCTTGGCTTTGATTACCTTCGAGATAACATGGCTCACTCAGTTGAACAAAGAGTACAATGCTCATTAGATTTTGCAATTGTTGATGAAGTAGATTCTATACTTATTGACGAAGCAAGAACTCCGCTGATCATATCAGGGCCCTCTGCAGAAAGTTCTGAGATGTACAAACAAATTAAAAAATTTATTCCCAAGCTTGTTCTTCAAAAAAGAGAGGAAACTGATGAGAAGCCCTTACTGGATGAAGAAAGAGGGCATTACCTGATTGACGAGAAAAATCGAAGTGTAGAACTAACTGATGACGGGTATTTGTTGGTAGAGAATTTACTTGAAGAAGCAAATATGCTCGTCACATCTGAAGGTCTGTATTCTCGCTCGAATTTAAAAATAATGAAATTCGTTCAAGCCACCCTTAAAGCAAATTATTTATTCAAAAAGAATGTTGATTATTTGGTGAGAAATAATGAAGTGCTTTTAATTGATGAGCATACAGGCAGGACAATGCCAGGCAGAAGAATGAGTGAAGGAGTCCACCAGGCTTTAGAGTGCAAGGAAAATGTCGCAATCCAAAGAGAATCTCAGACATTAGCTTCAACAACATTCCAAAATTTTTTTAGGTTATTCAAAAAGCTTTCTGGAATGACAGGAACTGCAGACACTGAAGCAGTAGAGTTTAGCCAGATATATGGCTTGGATGTAATTATTATTCCAACCAACGTTCCTATGGCGAGAAAAGACCATAATGATTTAGTTTTCCTAACAACAAATTCAAAATATAAAGCTTTAATTAAAGAGATTGAAGAGCTAAGAGAAAAATCTTCACCAATACTTGTTGGTACAGTTTCCGTAGAATCATCTGAAGAAGTTTCTGAGTATCTTAAGAATAAAAAAATACCTCATCAAATTTTAAATGCTAAGCATCACGAAAAAGAAGCAGAAGTAATAGCAAATGCTGGTAAGCCAGGAATGGTAACTATTGCAACAAATATGGCGGGAAGAGGAACTGATATTGTTTTAGGTGGCAAAAAAGAAGACCAAGGTGAGGAAGAATGGAAGTTAAATAACTCAAAAGTGCTTGAGGCCGGAGGTCTCCATATCCTTGGCACAGAAAGGCATGAATCTAGAAGAATAGACAACCAATTAAGAGGAAGATCAGGTAGACAGGGTGACTCTGGTTACTCTAAATTTTTTCTATCCTTGGAAGATGATCTGTTAAGGCTTTTTATTTCCGATGCTAGAAGAGCAACTTTTGAAAAGCTAGGTATGGGAGATGATCATATAGAAGCAAAAATGCTATCAAGAGGAATTGAAAATGCTCAAAAAAGAATTGAAAGCAGAAATTTTGATGCAAGAAAAAACCTTCTAGAATATGACGATGTTTCTAATGACCAAAGACAGGCTATCTACTCTCTTAGAAATCAGTTACTTGAAGAGGATGATATTAGTGAAACTATTGAAGCTATAATTGAACAGCAATTCGAAGAGATAACTAACATGTTTATACCTAGGGATTCTATACAATCACAGTGGAAAAGTGGTGAGCTTGATACCTATCTAAAAGAAAAATATAGCTTAAATATAGATATTTATAATAAAATTATTAATGATAAAAAGCTTATTCCAGAAACTATTATCAAATTAGTTATAGAGACTGCAAAAGATAGATATTTAATTAAGTATAGCAACCTTGGAGAAAATAAATTATTACTTGAAAAGCAAGTAATGCTTCAAGTTCTTGACGTTCATTGGAAGGAGCATTTAGCTGAAATTGATCACCTTAGAAACAGTGTTGGGCTTAGAGCTTATGCTCAAAAAAATCCTAAAAATGAGTTTAAAAGAGAAGCATATTCTATGTTCGAATCAATGTTATCTGAAATTGACAGCGAGACTGTAAGAATATTATTCTCATTACAGATATCTACTGAAGAAGAAATAAATAATCTTAGTCCTAAAAAAACCTCTGATGAAATAGACATAAAAACAAGCTCATCAGAATTAACTCATTCTAATAGTTCAATAGCAAGAAGTGAAACAAAATTAGGCAGGAATGAGCAAGTAAAAATTACTAACGGGATTGAAACAAAAGAAATCAAATATAAAAAAGCTAAGCCATTAATCGAAAGTGGTGAGTGGAGAATAATATAATTTTCTAGTCTTCGTAAAAATCTTCAGATTGAATTGGTCTTGAAATTTTATTATCTTCATTAGCCCAATCACCAAAATCTATAAGTTTGCATTTCTCAGAGCAGAAAGGTCTATAAATATTGTCAGTAGAAAGTTTGGCAGGTTTTTCACATCTAGGGCAACTACTCATTTAATAACTCCATATATTTAGTATGTAAAACATTAACTTGTTTTTTTAGATCAGATAGGGTGCTGTTATTGATAAGTACGTCATCAGAAATACTTAGCCTCTCCTCTCTAGAGGCTTGCTTATTAATAATATTCTTAATCTGCGATTTGTTTTGGGCATCTCTACTTGAGGCCCTTGCTATCTGAAGTTCTAAATCACAGTCAACAGTAATAATCTTATCGTAATTTTTATATGATTTTGTTTCAAAAATGAGTGGCACCATAACAATAGAATATGGTGATGTTGATGTAATAATAAAATTACTAATAGCAGACCGAACTATGGGATGAATAATATTCTCAAGATCCTTTTTTTTTGAAGGATTTGAAAAAATAAGTTCGCGCAACTTCAGCCTATCAACCTCACGATTATTGTTTAAATACACTTCACCAAATTGAGAAATAAAATCAGTATATCCGGGAGAATTTATAGATAAAGCTTCTTTAGCAACTTGATCTGCATCTAAGACTGATATACCTAAATCAATAAAAAAGTCGGCAGCAGCAGATTTGCCAGAACCAATGCCACCTGTTAATCCAATAATCATCTGGGTATTATACTTGAGATAAAAAAAAAGGCTTCCAGTAAACTGGAAGCCTTAAAGAAAAAAGCCTGACGATTTCCTACTCTCACACAGGGAGACCCTGCACTACCATTGGCGTTAACTCGTTTCACTTCTGAGTTCGAGATGGGATCAGGTGGTTCCAAGTTGCTATTGTCATCAGGCAAACTGGTATGTAACTTTTTATTTTTTAATTCTCACTACAATGTTTTACTCAAATTATGAACCTTACTTAAGGTTACATGATCAAGCCTCACGAGTTATTAGTACAAGTTAGCTCAACGCCTCGCAGCGCTTACACATCTTGCCTATCAACGTCATAGTCTATGACGACTCTTTAGGAGACATAAAGTCTCTGGGAGATTTAATCTTGGGAGAGGCTTCCCGCTTATATGCTTTCAGCGGTTATCCTTTCCGAACATAGCTACCCGGCAATGCCACTGGCGTGACAACCGGAACACCAGAGGTTCGTCCAATTCGGTCCTCTCGTACTAGAATCAGCTTCCCTCAAATCTCCAAACGCCCACAGCAGATAGGGACCGAACTGTCTCACGACGTTCTAAACCCAGCTCGCGTACCACTTTAAATGGCGAACAGCCATACCCTTGGGACCTGCTCCAGCCCCAGGATGTGATGAGCCGACATCGAGGTGCCAAACACCGCCGTCGATATGAACTCTTGGGCGGTATCAGCCTGTTATCCCCGGCGTACCTTTTATCCGTTGAGCGATGGCCCTTCCATTCAGAACCACCGGATCACTAAGACCTAGTTTCCTACCTGCTCGATCCGTCGATCTCGCAGTCAAGCATCCTTCTGCCTTTATACTTACCTCACGATGTCCGACCGTGATAAGGATACCTTCGTACTCCTCCGTTACTCTTTAGGAGGAGACCGCCCCAGTCAAACTACCCAGCACGCACTGTCCCTGATCCAGATAATGGACCTAGGTTAGAACTTCAATCTTACAAGGGTGGTATTTCAAGGATGACTCCACAAAGACTGGCGTCTCTGCTTCAAAGTCTCCCACCTATCCTACACAAGTAAGGTCAAAGTCCAGTGCGAACCTATAGTAAAGGTGCACGGGGTCTTTCCGTCTAGCTGCGGGTACACTGCATCTTAACAGCGATTTCAATTTCACTGAGTCTATGGTGGAGACAGTGTGGCCATCGTTACGCCATTCGTGCAGGTCGGAACTTACCCGACAAGGAATTTCGCTACCTTAGGACCGTTATAGTTACGGCCGCCGTTTACCGGGGCTTCGATCAAGAGCTTCGCATAAGCTAACCCCATCAATTAACCTTCCGGCACCGGGCAGGCGTCACACCCTATACTTCCTCTTACGAGTTTGCAGAGTGCTATGTTTTTAGTAAACAGTCGCAGCCACCTGGTATCTTCGACCACGTTCAGCTTAGAGAGCAAGTCTCATCACCAAACGCGGCGCACCTTCTCCCGAAGTTACGGTGCTATTTTGCCTAGTTCCTTCACCATAGTTCTCTCAAACACCTTGGTCTACTCGACCTAACCACCTGTGTCGGTTTAGGGTACGGTTTCTTATAACCTGAAGCTTAGAGGTTTTTCCTGGAAGCATGGTATCGACTACTTCCCACTCGTAGAGTGGTCGTTATCAGTTCTCAGCCTTAGCGTTCCGGATTTACCTAGAACACCAGCCTACAACCTTGAACACGGACAACCGTCGCCGTGCTAGTCTAACCTTCTCCGTCACCCCATCGCAGTTATAAAAAGTACAGGAATATTAACCTGTTTCCCATCGACTACGGCTTTCGCCCTCGCCTTAGGGGCCGCCTCACCCTGCCTCGATTAGCGTTGGACAGGAACCCTTGGTTTTTCGGCGAAGAGGTTTTTCACCTCTTTGATCGTTACTCATGTCAACATTCGCACTTCTGATACGTCCAGTTCGCCTCTCAGCTTACCTTCAACCGCTTACAGAACGCTCTTCTACCATCTTAAATAAATTTAAGATCTGTAGCTTCGGTTTATGATTTAGCCCCGTTATATCTTCCACGCAGGCCGACTCGACTAGTGAGCTATTACGCTTTCTTTAAAGGATGGCTGCTTCTAAGCCAACCTCCTAGCTGTTTGTGCCTTCCCACATTGTTTCCCACTTAATCATAATTTGGGACCTTAGCTGACAGTCTGGGTTGTTTCCCTCTCGACTACGGACGTTAGCACCCGCAGTCTGTCTCCCGTGCTCATACTTGTAGGTATTCGGAGTTTGCATCGGTTTGGTAAGTCGGGATGACCCCCTAGCCGAAACAGTGCTCTACCCCCTACAGTAATACACGAGGCACTACCTAAATAGTTTTCGAAGAGAACCAGCTATCTCCGGGTTTGATTAGCCTTTCACTCCTATCCACAGCTCATCCCCTCATTTTTCAACATAAGTGGGTTCGCGCCTCCAGTCGATGTTACTCGACCTTCACACTGGCCATGGATAGATCACCCGGTTTCGGGTCTAATTCCAGCAACTGAGCGCCCTATTAAGACTCGGTTTCCCTACGCCTACCCTAAATGGTTAAGCTTGCTACTGAAATTAAGTCGTTGACCCATTATACAAAAGGTACGCCGTCACAGAACAAGTCTGCTCCGACTGCTTGTAAGCACAAGGTTTCAGGTTCTATTTCACTCCCCTCGCCGGGGTTCTTTTCGCCTTTCCCTCACGGTACTGGTTCACTATCGGTCAGCATAGAGTATTTAGCCTTGGAGGATGGTCCCCCCATGTTCAGTCAAGATTTCTCGTGTCCCGACCTACTCGATTTCACTTAAATTAGTCTTTCGCATACAGGGCTATCACCTACTATGGCTAAACTTTCCAGAATATTTTGCTGGACTAAAATAAGCTTAAGGGCTGGTCCGGTTTCGCTCGCCGCTACTACCGGAATCTCTGTTGATTTCTTTTCCTCTAGGTACTTAGATGTTTCAGTTCCCTAGGTTTGCCTCTTATACCTATGTATTCAGTATAAGATAATACACTTATGTGTATTGGGTTTTCCCATTCGGAAATCCTCGGATCGAAGCTTATTTACCAGCTCCCCGAGGCTTATCGCAGGTTATTACGTCCTTCATCGCCTTATGCTGCCAAGGCATCCGCCTTGTGCTCTTCCTTTACTTGATCATATAACCTTAAAAAAGGTTACATATTTTTTTTGAAGTTTTATCTTCATTTTTGAGAGTAACTTAATAAAATATATTAATTACTTTTTTAACATACACATAAATGCATATGTTACTTTTTAATTGCAGTGATCTTATGTATACATAAATGTATACACTAGAAAATTACATACCAATGATTTTACATATCTAAATGTTCTTTTTTTAATATTTGATTACTCGTGTGGGCGTTTAAAACGCGATTTATCGTTAAGGAGGTGATCCAGCCACAGGTTCCCCTACGGCTACCTTGTTACGACTTCACCCCAGTCATGAAGCACACCGTGGTAAACGCCCTCCCTAAGGTTAGACTATCTACTTCTGGTGCAATCCACTTCCATGGTGTGACGGGCGGTGTGTACAAGACCCGAGAACGTATTCACCGCGGCATGCTGATCCGCGATTACTAGCGATTCCGACTTCATGGAGTCGAGTTGCAGACTCCAATCCGGACTACGAAAGACTTTTTAGGATTAGCACCACCTCGCGGCTTAGCGTCCGTCTGTATCTCCCATTGTAGCACGTGTGTAGCCCTACTCGTAAGGGCCATGATGACTTGACGTCGTCCTCACCTTCCTCCGGTTTATCACCGGCAGTCCCCTTATAGTTCCCGACCGAATCGCTGGCAAATAAGGGTAAGGGTTGCGCTCGTTATCCGACTTAACGGAACATCTCACGACACGAGCTGACGACAGCCATGCAGCACCTGTATCTTGGTTCCAAAAGGCACACTCTCATTACAAGAGCCTCCAAGTATGTCAAGAGTAGGTAAGGTTTTTCGCGTTGCATCGAATTAAACCACATGCTCCACCGCTTGTGCGGGTCCCCGTCAATTCATTTGAGTTTTAGCCTTGCGGCCGTACTCCCCAGGCGGACAACTTAAAGCGTTAGCTGCGCCACTGAAAGACATAGTCTCCCAACAGCTAGTTGTCATCGTTTACGGCGTGGACTACCAGGGTATCTAATCCTGTTCGCTACCCACGCTTTCGCACCTCAGTGTCAGTACAGATCCAGGAGGCCGCCTTCGCCACTGGTATTCTTCATAATATCTACGCATTCCACCGCTACACTATGAATTCTACCTCCCTCTATCGTACTCTAGTGAGTTAGTTTTGGATGCAGTTCCTAGGTTGAGCCCAGGGCTTTCACATCCAACTTAACAAACCACCTACGCGCGCTTTACGCCCAGTAATTCCGATTAACGCTTGCACCTTCCGTATTACCGCGGCTGCTGGCACGGAATTAGCCGGTGCTTATTCTGCAGGTAACATCAGGGTTATAAGGTATTAACTTATAACTTTTTCTCCCTGCTTAAAGTGCTTTACAACCCGAAGGCCTTCTTCACACACGCGGTATGGCTGGATCAGGCTTGCGCCCATTGTCCAATATTCCCCACTGCTGCCTCCCGTAGGAGTCTGGGCCGTGTCTCAGTCCCAATGTGGCTGATCGTCCTCTCAGACCAGCTAAAGATCGTCGCCTTGGTGAGCCTTTACCTCACCAACAAGCTAATCTTACGCAGGCTCATCTAGTAGCGAAAGCTTCAAAGAGAGGCCTTCTTTCTCCCGAAGGAGGTATACGGTATTAATCCGGGTTTCCCCGGGCTATCCCCTTCTACTAGGTAGATTCCTACGCGTTACTCACCCGTCCGCCGCTCTACTCATATCCGAAGATACTTTCTCGCACGACTTGCATGTGTTAAGCCTACCGCCAGCGTTCAATCTGAGCCATGATCAAACTCTTCAATTA
>Ga0208671_10000663_pt1 | contig 16276 bp, 12 predicted proteins | sample ColrivemetaGS759_FD_187606 | JGI IMG/M metagenome (GOLD analysis project Ga0208671, IMG submission 187606) | Estuarine microbial communities from the Columbia River estuary - Ebb tide ETM metaG S.759 (SPAdes) (version 2) | ecosystem: Environmental > Aquatic > Marine > Intertidal zone > Estuary ...
AAAGCAAAGATTCCTCTGGTATTGGCTTGTCAATAGTTAAAAAAATAGTGAATTTGTATGGAGGTGAAATTTGGGTGGAATCTGAATTGGGAGCGGGGGCAACTTTTTATTTTACAATAAAAAAGGAATTATGAAAACCGTTCAGTTACAAAAGCATAAAGATAAAAACTGGGAATATTTATCTTCAAAGCAAGAATTAAAGAACCCATTAGTTTTAGCTTTTGGAAATAGATATCTTTTAGAAAACCCAAATATCTATAATGACGTTAAGGAACTTTTCCCTAATGGACATATAGTTTTTGGCTCTACAAGTGGGGATATAACTTCGAAATCTGTTGAAGATGAAAGTGTTACAATTACCGCCATTGAATTTGAAAAAAGTCAATTTTTAATAAAAACAAGTAATGTTTTAAATGCTGATTTAGATAGTTTTAAAACAGGTCATGATCTTATCAAGCAGCTTCCATCTGAAGGGTTAAAGTTTGTATATGTTATTTCAGACGGTAGCTTTATTAATGGAAGCCAGTTAACAAAAGGTATGAACACTGCTACAGACGATAATATTTTAATAACAGGGGGTCTTTGTGGTGATGCAGCGCGTTTTAAAAAAACACTTGCTTCTTATAACGAAAATCCAAAACAAGGAGAAATTGTAGCAATTGGATTTTATGGAGAAACTCTTGAAGTGACATTCTCAATTCATGGCGGATGGACTCCTTTTGGGCCAGAACGCATTGTTACAAAATCACAATCCAATATATTGTATGAATTAGATAATCAACCAGCCTTAGATTTATACAAAAAATATCTTGGAGAAAAAGCTAAAGAGTTACCAGGGGCTGCTTTGTTATATCCTTTAAAGTTAAAGTCTGTAGACGAAAAGCAATCTATTGTTAGAACTATTTTAAATATAAATGAAGAAGATCATGCTATGATACTGGCTGGAGATATTCCAGAGAACTCAAAAGTACAACTCATGATGTCTAATGTTGATAATATTGCAAATGCATCTGAACGGGCTGCAAGACAAGCCTTAGAATTAAGAGAAAATGAACCACAGTTAGCACTTTTAGTGAGTTGTATTGGCAGAAAACTGGTATTAGACCAACGTGTAGAAGAAGAAATAGAAGAGGTTGTTAATGTGGTTGGAGAAAAAACAACCATTTCAGGCTTTTATTCCTATGGTGAAATTGCTCCCTTTCATGGAGAAAATAACTGTCAATTACATAACCAGACCATGACCATAACGCTAATAAGTGAATAATGAATTCATTACTAAAACGTCAAATACGAAAATATCTCAGTGATGAGCTGGCTTCTGATAAAAACTTTGAAAAGTTTCTAGATGCCGTACAGCGTTCGTACGCTAATTTTGATGAGCAGTTTGCTATGCAGCAACGTGCTATAATTATAAGTTCTGAAGAATTATTTAATGCAAATCAGCGATTAAGACAAGAATCAAAGGCACAACAAGACCTTATAGATAAATTGAAACCCGTTATTGAAACGCTTAAATTTTACGAACTTCCGGAACACCAAAGCACTGATGATGTAGATTTAGATGGATTAAAACTAATAGGTTTTATTGATAATCAAACTAAAGAAATTGTTGAAATAAACAAACAGCGAGAAAAGTTATTAAATGAACTGACTTATCAAAACCAGGAATTAAGCGATTATGCCCATATGATATCGCACGATTTAAAATCACCACTTCGAAGTATCGATTCTTTAACATCATGGTTAAAAGAGGATTACGAAGATAAATTAGATGTAAGCGGTAAAGAAAGTCTTAAATTAATTAGAAATAATGTTGAAAAAATGGATCTGCTGATTAATGGCATTCTTGAATATTCAACCATAGCCAAAAATAAAGTAGAATTTTACAACGTTAATGTTGATACGCTTCTTGAAGAAATTTTAAACATTATTAAAATTCCAGATCACATCTCAATTATTAAAAAAGAAAAATTACCTGTTATAAAAGGCGATAAATATAGATTGCAACAGCTTTTTCAAAATCTTGTTACAAACGCTATTAATTATAACGACAAAGCCAAAGGGGTTATAGAAATTGGGTTTGAAGACCAAAATGACTTTTGGCAATTTTATATAAAAGATAATGGTAAAGGAATAGATAATAACTATTTTGAAAAGATTTTTAAAACGTTTCAAAAGTTAGAAAATAATCCAGAATCTACCGGAATTGGATTATCCATTGTAAAGAAAATTGTAGACGTGTTTGGAGGGAAGATCTGGCTAGAATCTACCGTTGGCACCGGAACAACATTTTATTTCACATTAAAAAAAGAACATCATGGAACAACCTAATTTTTCATATATAAACAGTTTGTGTGGAGATGATGAAATCTTTAAACAAAAACTTCTTGACATTATAAAAATGGAATATCCGGAGGAAAGAGATATCTATTTAAAAAACAGTGCCGCTAAAAATTTCAAAGAAGCCGCTAATAATGTGCATAAACTTAAACATAAAATTAGTATTTTAGGGCTTGAAAAAAGTTATGATATAGCCTCTCAGTTTGAAAAAAACTTAATTGAAGGAAATGAATCACTTCAGGAAGAGTTCAATGAGGTTTTAAATATCATAACACGGTTTTTAAATGAGCTCTAACTAATTTTTTATGAAATGTATTATTATTGATGACGAGGCAACTGCCAGAGCCATTATTGGCCAATTATGTGTGAATGTAAAAAGCCTTAACGTTTTAGAAGAATTTCCAAATGCAATTCAAGCCATAAAATTCTTGAATCAAAACGAAGTAGATCTCATATTTCTGGATATCCATATGCCAGATTTTACTGGTTTTGATTTTATTGAAACCTTAAAAAACCCACCCAAAATAATACTCACTACATCTGATGCTAATTTTGCAATTCAGGCGTTTGAGTATGACTGTATTGTTGATTATTTAGTAAAACCAATGACACCAGAACGTTTCCAAAAAGCCATTCAGAAGGCCGAAACGATGTCAGCAAAAGTTGTTGCAGCTTCAGCTTCAGATAAAGAAGTGGCGTCTTCTGGTAATGATTTGTATGTTAATATAGATAGACGTCTTATTAAAATTGATATTCCAAGTATTTATTTAGTGGAAGCCAAAGGGGATTACATTTACGTTAAGACCGAAGAAAAAAATTATACAGTTCATTCTACATTAAAAAAAATAGAAGACAAGTTGCCAGCCAATTTGTTTTTAAAAGTACATCGATCTTTTATAATTAATATCACTAAAATAGTAGATATAGAAGATAATAGCGTCTTAATAAAAAAGGATGTTATTCCGGTAAGTCGTTCGAGTAGACCAGAATTAATGAAGCGTTTAAATCTGCTTTAAGCGTTTAACTAACCTATTGCACCATTCGTCTACACTTAATTTTCATCTATCGAAAATTAAAATTTAAACTCTTATTGTATAATATTTTTGTGGTATAAATTAATGTACCATGAGTAAAATTATACTTTTTTTAGTCCTTATAATAACCTTAAATAGTGGGGCGCAAAACCAATCCATTGTGCAAAAAGCATCTGATAACTGGTCGTCTCTTATCAAACTTAACGGGTTTGATCCTAATGATGATCAGCAATCTAATGCTGATACTGATTTTGTTGGTAATGCAACCTATGCTTTAATGGAAACGCAAAAGCAAACGGTGACTTTTACAGATGGCATCACAGATGAGGTTTATTATTTCAGAGCCCGTATGGGACAAAGTAATCCTAACACCTCATTTTATTTTGGTATCGACGTTTCTGGGGACCTAATTGCAGATGTTTTTATAGAAGCAAACGTTAAAGCCCAAACGCCTTTTGTCTCTTTTCATGTTAGAGATTATTCTAAAACTGGTATTTCTCCGTCTCAAACCGCTTGGCTGAATGGGACACAAAATAACGAACTTTTCTTAACTAATAGAGATGCTTTTATTTTAGATTATAGTGCAGGAACAGATATTGATGGTGGTGGTAGTGGTACTGACTATTGGATTGAGTTTGCATTTACTGAAGAAATTTTGAAATCGTATGTGCAAAATAATTTTGGTTTATCGGTTAATGGAGATTCTATAATTGCGCTATATGCCTTTACATCAACGAGTCAAACATCCAATGGAGATGTTGGCGGTGTTAATGATTCTATAGCTGGTGAGTTGGATAAAACCTGGGTAGAGTTAGGTGCTATCATACAAGGTTCTTTAAATAATATTTCTTCTGGAGTTATTGTAACCCCTACAGTTAATAGTCAAACAACTGAAGACACAACACCTTTAATTACTGGGAGTTGGGGCGGTATTATGCTTGGAGATGATACACTAACAGTAACTGTTAATGGCACTAATTATAATGTAAGTAATGGTCTTGTTATTGATGGTTTAAACTGGAATCTCTCCATAACAGGTACTGAGTTATCATATGGAACTTACGATGTTATTGCCTCTGTTTACAGAGCTTCAAGTGACCAGACAGTTGTTGATGCCACAGGAACTGAGCTTTTTATTGTGCCGTTAACCAATACTGATGAATCTCCTGTAACCTCTGGGAATGACGGAGGACTTGAAAGCAATGGCAGTTTAGCTGGACTTATTGCAAAACGCAACTTTGCGCGCTCAAAAGCAGGTGATATGCCTAATAAGAAAGAGTTACAAAGTGTTTATACAAAAGACTCACAAAATTTTTATAGTAAAGACTCAAAACAAAACGCAACAAGTCTTAAAGTAGCAGTAACTTTAGAAGATTATTTGCCAAATACAGGTTATACCGGTACAGAAACAGCTTATGTTTCCAGTCCTGCGGATTTGTTGGGAATCACCAATGCCGTTCAAATATTTTCGGTAGATTACTATCAGGCAGAATCAAGAATAGCAGCTATTTTTGCAACCGAAACAAGTGGCAGTATCTACGATCATTCTAAAATTATATGCGATAGATTGAACAATTCTTATTTAGAAGATGCGTCCACATTTTCTATTGGAGGACATCAAATAATTAGCACAAAAATTAAAAGAGCAAGTGGCGAAATTGAATATACATTAAGTTTTTCTATTAAAAAAGGCGAGGTGTCAAACCAATTATTTAGTTTTTGGAATATAGGAGAATATCCTGTTGGTGATTATTATAATTTTCAAATCTGGGGCGGTTCATATCTGCAATTGTTTTCCCTGTGCAATAAGGTTATAGAAAACCTTAATAGCTCTAAATCACTTACAAGTATTCCTGTTAGTAATGCGGTGCCAGTTGTTTTTGTAAGATCTGGTCATTATTCAAATGGCGCTGTGAATCTTGAAATTATTAATAAGGCAAATGCTAAATCAATAACTTTTGAAGGCAATATTACTTCAACTGAAGTATCCAACAGATTTAGCATGAACGAGACGATTGCATTAACAGGAAATTTACACGAAACAGTAATTATAGAAACTGGTGGTTTGTTTGATATTGGAATCTCTATTTCAACAACAGCATCTAGCCAAAAGGACGCTCTTTACCTTGCTGATGGCCCTTGGGGAATTGATTATTTATCGGATTATGCTTCGGTAGATAGATTTGATGTTGAAAACGCTGCCATTGAATACGCCGACAATTTATATGAAGTGGAAAGACAACCATCTATATCTGGTCTTGTTAAAGGCAACGTTAACTTATTCAGACATCTGCTTCCAGGTGACCAAACTTTAATTGTAACAGATTTTAACTCTATCCAATTTAATATTACCAATATAGAACCTGTAGAGATTATCTTGATGCCTGAAAATTTAGCCGAGTGGAATAACCGTTTACGTTATGTCGTTCCGGCAAATGATAAGGAGACTTTTTATAATATTTCATTTAATGATTTTGTAAACGCCAGTGGAAATTCAGAACCTATTATAAATATTAAAACCGTTGTGTTTTCTGTAATCGGGGACTACGTAAATTCTAAACCATACAGTATAGACATTAATAATTTAGCATTTAAAAAGGCATCTTCATTAGGAGTAAATGATATTGCTGTAGTTGAGCGCGAAGCCTTAAAAAATTATCCAAACCCGTTTAGAACAAGTACTACTATTAAACTAAATAACCCTTCAAGTGATGTTGATATACAAGTTATTGATATGCTTGGTAGAACGGTAGATGTTCAGCATATACAAGCTAACAATAATAAAGTAGAATACAATGCACCAAGTTTATCAAAAGGTATTTACAAATACATTTTAAAAGACAGCAACAATAACAATTATAATGGAACTTTTGTAATTGAATAATTAATAGCAATTATTTTTTATGGAAGGGCAAAGATTTAAATTCTTTGCCCTTTCTTGTTTTTGTACTATATTTCATATTGATTTGAAATAGCTTTTTTTAAAAGTGTTCTTATCCCTAAGTTGTTTGCAATTTGAGAACAATTAGTCTTTGTCGTAATATTAAATCTTATGTGTCGTCTTCCTATAAAAAAATAAAATGAATATACTTAGAAGTCTTGTTTTAATTATTCCAGTATTATGCATTATTTCCTGCAATTCTAATTCGAAGAAATCCCCAATAGCGAACGTGGATGTTGTCTTTCAAGAAGACTCTCTCAAATTTACGGAACCGCAAAAAGTTTTCATCTGTGAAGTGATAAGCAATTCAGAAGATGAGGTTCGAGGTCTTTTACTAAAACTTCCGGATAGTATAAAGGTAATTGTTGAGGCTGTGGATTGGGATCTTGATATTGTTAGCGGAGTAACTGGAAGGACAGAAACCAATAGTCCACCACTGGTCCTCATTCAAATATCACACAATTACAAGGGAGGAGTAATTGATTCGGTATATCAAGGTATCAAGTCTACAATTTTTCACGAATTACATCATTTGTCTCGTGGTTGGGCTATACAGGATAACAAATTTAGTTATGGAATCCCTAATGCAATGGTTAATGAAGGATTAGCTGTTGCATTTACAGAAATATATACAGGAAATATAAATGAGGTAAATACCTATACTGATGAGGCCGATAAATGGGTAAAGGAGATTTTAGCCCTTCCACTCGATGCAAGTTACTCTGATTGGGTCATGGGTGAACACCCTGATGGCAGGACCTATATAGGCTATCGAACCGGAAATTTTTTAGTAAGAAAAGCAATGATTAAGTCTAGAAGATCCATTTTAGAATTAAGTGAGCTTATGCCAAATGAAATAATAAAACTAGCTGGCTATTAATGCTGCCAAGAACTTTACAAAACAACATATATAGCGCATTAAAACGCGCTATAAACCAAACGTTACCTAAAAACAGGTTTCTTAAATAAATACCATTTAAAACGCACACCAATTTCGGTAAATGTAAAACCGGCAGCAGTGGCAGAAGCAATATTACTTCGGGTACTGTATAAGTTTAACAAGGCACGTTCTGTAAATTTATACCCTATTTTACTTTGTATTCTGTAGGTGCTTTGTTTTGGATCGTTTTCAATAAATTGATAACCTATGGCTGCTGTTAACTCGTAAAACCATTCTTTTGGTTTTGTAATGGCTTCATCTTTAATTAGATTAATAAAAATTTCAGTCGCATTAAATTTCTCCGGGCTAAAATAAATAGAAGGGACCTGGTCTTTAAAGGTTATATATTGGTAATTAAATCCCGCCTTTAATGATGGTTTGCTTAAAATATTATAGTATAACGATGTAAATAACAGGTTTCTGGCATTGTCATCGCTTTGCGAGGTGTAATAGTATTGTGTAAACCAACCCAGGTTAAAATTTGTGCTCATGTTGTAGTTGGCATAAAAATTATTCATTACAATTTCCCGGTCTAATAAATCGGCATTAAAACTTTGTATTTCGCGTTTGTAACCAATATCTAAAGTCTGCAGTTTAAACGGTTTTATGTTAAAAGAAAGATCTGTTAGCAGTTGTGTGTAATCAGTGGTTTCAGCTTTTGCTGAGCTGATACCGGCACTACCACTAAAAGTGACATTTGGTAATAGCTGATAGGCTAAACCAAATAAGACATTGTTTGATTTGGCTTTGTTATTGGTCACGCTATTACTTGTGTTTCTGTAACTATAACTGGCTAACCATTTAAACTTGGTTGAGGTTGGAAATTCTAAATTCGTTTGAACGGAAAACGCTTCATTATCACCATTGTCAAAAGTATAAGATCCTTTGGTTTCCAGAAAAGGCGTGAAACTGGTGTTTAAAGTTTTAATAAAATTAGCGGCATCTTTTTGGTTGTCATAAAATGATAAAGTGTTATTGGCAGATTGATAAGCATCGTCATAATATCCTAATGCTTTTAAGGCATTGGCTTTCCCTAAATTACCATCAAATGAACTGCTGTCATTGACTAAAATACGGTTGTAATCTTCAACGCTTTTATTAAAATCACTTTTATAAATGTTTAATGTGGCGCGTAGCGCTAAAACCCAGTTTTCATTGGGGTCCTGTTCAATTAGATTATCTATTAAATCTTTGGCTTCTTTATATTTTTTATTCCAAATAAGAGCTTGAATATAGCGTTCTTTGGTTTGCTTTATTACCGCAGCATCCTGCAAATTTGGAAGGGTATTATAGGCTTGTTCGCTGTAAAGTAAAGCCTCTTTTTCTTTGCCTTTTAAATGTTTTACTAAAGCAAGTCCGTTGAGGGCAATTGTTTTATCATTGGGATTAGACCCTATGAGGTTATAGGTTTCTTCCGCCTTATCAAATTCGCCGGCAATTAAATAGAGGTTTGCCAGATTAAGTAAGGTGTCTTTGTCATCTTTGAAAAGTGATAAATTCTCTTTTAATAGTTTTTCAGCTTCTTCATAATTTTGAGCTTGCTGGTTCTGATAAGCATATCCTAAATAAATGTATTTTTTTGAGGTTAGAGCGTTTGGGTTTCCCGGCAAAACCTCTAATGCCTGGTTAACAAAGATTAAAGCTTTATCATAGATTTTAAGATTAGAAAGGGTGTTGGCGTATCCTAAAAGCGCTGGAAAACTTTTGTCATCTTCTTTAATTAAACCCTCGTAAAAAGTTTTGGCATCACTATAGTTTTTATTCCAAAGTAATGATTCGGCATAGTTTAATTTAATTTCAAAATCGCTTGGATATACTTTTAATAAGTCGGTAAATATGGAAACCGCTTTTTCAGAATTACCCAATAGGCCAACAGCTCTGCCATAACATAGTTTGGCGGTCTTGTTTTCTGGATACTCTTTTAAAACAGTTTCAAAAAACACTTCTGCTTTGTCGTACTTACCCGTTTCTAAATAAGTAAAGCCTTCCTGCATATCTTGAGAATACACAATAGAAGTAATAAGGAAGAGTATGAATCTTAGATGATATTTTGTAGGCATGATGTGTTACATTTATATATCTGCAAGTTAGGCAATACAATTGAATCATTCATCTACAGCAAACGACCAATGAACGAAATTTATAAGCCTTCCGATGTTTTCTGAAGGATATTTGTACTATAAATCAAAACAATATAACCTAAAATTTAGAAATTATGGCACTTACAATTAAAGAAAGATCTGGAACTTTTTTTGTTCAAGGAACAATTGATTCTACAACAGCATCATCTTTCAAAAATCATTTTAAATTTTTAATGAATGATTATAAGGACTTAATTATAAATGTTGATGACGTTACCAAAATTGATACTAGTGGGATGCTTGTATTATACAAGTTACATATGGATTCTTTAATATATGGTGTCAACTTTAAAATTACAGGTAAAGCAAGTATTAAAATTTATGAAAGTTTTGATTGTACTAAAGTAGCTTAACAATAAAACTATAATTGTAGAAACATGGCAGTCATCTCTTTAATTAAATCAAAAAAAATTTCTCCGGAACAATTGTTCATGCTAAGTGTTTTAGTAGTTAATGGTGGAAACTATTTATATAATCTTATACTAGGCCGTTTGCTTGGGCCAGAACAATTTGCAGATGCTGCTGTACTTATAACTTTTTTGTTAGTGCTTTCTTTTATAGCAATGACATTCCAATTGGTTACAGCTAAATTTTCGGTATTGTTTGAAGCTGCTCTGTTTAAAAATTTCATCTCATCAGTATATAAAAATGCTTTAATTGTTGGGTTATTGTTCGGCGTGTTAATTGTTGTTTTTTCAAAACATTTACAACATATTTTTAATACTTCATCATCCACAATGTTTGTGATATTTGGTATTGGCGTGCCATTATATTTTTTAATGAGCGTGAATCGTGGTGTTTTTCAGGGAAAGAAGGAATTTAAATCTTTGTCTATAACCTATCAAGGAGAAATGTTGAGCAGACTTATTATTACATTAGGATTAATTTTTCTGTTTAATATACAGTCTTCAGTGGTCATTGCAGTAGGAATTTTAATTTCTTTTGGGTTTGGTTTATTCCCATTTAAAACTGAAAATGTTTCATTTAAAACAGTATCTATTGATGCGTCTAAAAGTAAACAAGTAAGAAACTTTTTCATGCTAACTGCTTTTTATGAGCTGACCCAAATTATTATTAACAACAGTGATATTTTGTTGGTGAAGCACTATTTTGAATCCTATGAGGCAGGACTTTATGCTTCATTAGCACTTATAGGACGAATAGTATATTTCATTGCCTGGATGTTTGTTATGTTGCTGTTGCCAACAGTGATTCAATTACAGAAGGAAGGAAAATCAACCGCGCCAATATTATTTAAATATGTAGGCTATATTGCTACTATCGCATTGATAATTGTATTAACCTGCGCTATAATTCCTGAAACCATGATAAACGTATTGTTTGGGAAAAGTTATTTGTCAATGGCGCCATTATTATGGAAATACGCGGTAGCTACAGGAATGTTTGCGGTCTCTAATATCTTTGCATATTACTATTTATCTCTTGATAAATATATCCCCGTAATAATTTCAGGAGTTTTTGGAATGCTTCAAATGGTATTGGTGATATTCTTTCATGAAAACTTACAGCAAGTGGTTCACATGCAAATCATAGCGATGATTTTATTGCTTGTAATTCAAATTGGATTCTTTGCAGTTGAGCAACAATCGTTAAAACTTAAAAAAGCTTAATCTAAGGATGTTTTCCATTCGTCTATAGAAAATAGTATTCCATCTTCATCAAACAAAATATTGAAATTTTATAATCCAAATTTGTACCATAATTAAAAAATTAGTAAACATGAAATTAGCAATCGTAACAGCATATCCACCTAGTAAAGTAACTTTAAATGAGTATGCTTACCATTTGGTAAAACACTTCAGACAAAAAGAAACTATAACAGAATTAGTTTTATTGACTGATAGAACTGAAGGAGCAAAGGACATCAACTTTACAGAAGATGGATGTAAAATAATTATCAAAGAATGCTGGTCATTTAATAGTTACACTAATATTATTAATGTGACAAAAGCCATCAATCTTACAAAGCCAGATGCGGTATTATTCAATTTACAATTCATGAAGTTTGGTGATAAAAAAATCGCTGCCGCTTTGGGGTTAATGTTGCCGTTAGTTTGCAAATTAAAGCGCATCCCTAATGTTGTATTACTTCATAATATTTTGGAAGAAGTAGATTTAGGAACTGCTGGATTCACATCAAATAGGCTAATGCAAAGACTTTACGGATTTATAGGGACTACTTTGACAAAATTAATTCTTCAAGCTGATACAGTGGCTGTAACTATTGAAAAATATGTTGATGTATTAGAAAATAAATACAACGCAAAAAATATAAAATTAATACCTCACGGAACCTTTGAAATACCAGAAGAACCAAATTACAAAGTACCAACAGAACCTATGCAAATTATGGCTTTTGGAAAATTTGGAACTTACAAAAAGGTAGAGGGTATGATTGAGGCGGTTGAAATAGTTCGAAAATCTACTGGGTTAAATTTAGAAGTGGTTATTGCAGGAACCGATAACCCTAATGTAGCAGGATATTTGGCAAAAGTAGAAGAAGATTACAAACATGTGCCTCAAGTACGTTTTACTGGTTATGTTGAAGAACATGAAGTTTCTACATTATTTAATGAAAGTGCGGTGGTAGTATTTCCATATACATCAACAACAGGAAGCTCTGGTGTTTTACACCAAGCAGGAAGTTATGGGAAAGCAGTAGTCATGCCGGATTTAGGCGACTTAGCCCATTTAGTTAAAGATGAAGGTTATCAAGGTGAATTTTTTGAGCCAACAAGCGTTGAAAGTTTAGCAAAAGCCATTGAAAATATTGTAACCAATGATGCTTACAGGATTGAATTAGGTAAAGCAAATTATAAGGCTGCAACTGCTTTACCAATGAGCAAAATAGCCGATATGTATTTAGATACTTTTAATTCAATTATTCAGAACAAAAACGAACCTCAATTAAAAGGCGTTAAAAATATTATTGCTTAACAATAAATTTAAAAGAGGCTTTTCTCTCTCCATTTTCAGAAATAAAGCCAAAATGTTTTTGAGCCTCTTTTCTCCATGGAAGTCTACCCACGACTTCTTTTGGTATTTCTGCAAAATCATATAAAGTCCAGGACATATATTGCAAGTTGTTTTCTGCAATAATTTCTTGGGCTTTTTTATAATAATTAGCTTGGTCCTCTTCTGTAGATCCAAAAGGTTTCCAAAACCCATTGTATGAAGAGACGCCAAATTCCTGAAGTACTAAAGGCTTATTGGGAATTAACGTTTTTAAAGTTTTAACAGCATTATCCAATTTGTCTAAATCTTCATAATAATGAAACGACACAAAATCTACTTTATCTTTTAAAATGGAAGCACTTTTAGGGTTTGACCAACCAATTGTTACTGGATGTGTATCATCAATAGATTTTACTAAATCTATCATTTGGTATAACCAAGCCACCACTAAATCTTGACCTCTAGATTCAAAATCTAAATTTGGTTCATTCTTTATATCCCAAGCTAACAGAGCGTTATGGTCTTTAAACATGGAAACAATTTTTTCTGCTTGACGTTGATTCAAGGTCCAGTTTAACACTGAATAATCGCCATAAAAATCAAAAAGTGTCAACACTACTTTTAAGTTGTTGTCTTCAGCAATATCTAATGTTTGTTTTAATTTTTCTAGTTTTTCTGGGTTGACATCTGCTTTTCCAAAATCTTCATATTGTACAAAAATCCTAACAGTATTTAAACCAGCATTTTTAATGATTTTAAAGTCTTTAGAGACTGTATCTATATCAAATTTATCTCCAAACATGTCCCAAGGCGTAGCTTTTGGGTAGTAGTTGATCCCTTTTATGTTTAGGCTATCGGTGATAACCCTTTTATTTATTTGTTTGAAAGTTTCAGAGTTTTCTTTTACTAAATGTCTTATACGCCAAAACCCATCTTCCAATAAAAGAATTATTTTAAAAGCTGATATTTCAGTGGTTTCTAGCACTATTTTTTCATCCTTAAAAAAACGTTTGTATTCTACAACATCTCTATCAGTAAGTACTGCTAATTGGCCATCTTCACTAAAAAACTCTAAGGTTGGATTATGATTTAAAGTAGTAGATTTAATGATTATATTTTCAGCTTTGTTTAATTCAATAAAACTGTATAGATTTTCTCTTGCACTATCGGTATAATAATCTTTGATGCCATCAATTTTATTAGTGCTGTATGCCACTTGCTTTACATACCATGCATCTAAATAGTCATTTTCTATGGCTTTTAAATTTTCTGTATCCATTGGCCTGCCTTCATTATTTAAAGGTTCCCAAATAAATTTTGGCAAATACTGATCAACTTTTTTTATTTCAGTATGTAACATGGCGCTTCGGTCAGCGCCAGTATTTAAATAACTGAAAAGGGCGCTAATGCCAGAAATAATTAAAGCAACAACCATAATGTATGAAGCTATTAAAATGGTACGTAGTATGTTCTTGTTAAAACCTACCATAGCGTTTTATTTTTGAAAGTTTTTTGAATTCCAGCGGTTTGTATAATTAAATGATATGTATCATTTTTAAAGATGTCTGGCTTTAAATTGAAACGAGCATAACCATTAAGTGAGGTTCTTTTATAGGTCTCAATAAGTGTTTCATTTTTATAAACTAATAGCTTTACTTGCAGTCCATCTGGAATCATTTGCTTCATAAAGCTTTGCAAAGGACCAACTGTTATTTCGCGATTATTTTTTGAAAAGGCAACGTCAAAATCTTTTATAACTTGTTTGTAATTTACGGTAATTTTATTACTTTCTGCCATGCCTTCAACATAGGCTTTGACGCTCCAATTGTCTTCAAAATCTGGATGAATCATTTTAGCTTGGGCAATACCTTCAATAGTAATTCCTGAGGTTTTTAAAATGTTTCCTTTTTGATTTGTTATAAAAAAGGTAACAAAAGTTCCATCACTAACTACATTTTTTTTATTGTCTCGTATAACTGAAGTTGAAAAAGTTGTAATCTGATTGCCATCAGCATACTCATGTGGTCTTTTTAATGAGATGGTGAAGTTAGTTGGAATAGCAGCAGCTATATTAATAGTAAATTCTTTGGAGTTAGTTCCTAAACTTTCGGAAGACACTAACATGCGTCCGCTTTCAGTTTTTGAATAAATATTTTTGTAAGCAATTAAGTTATTGGTATAAATCTCATCACTTTCTTCTGCATCTAAAAACTGATGCTTTGCATTTACTAAGATGTTTGTTTGAACTGGGTTATCTAAAGAGTCTGTTGGAATAACAACCAACATAGTGTAATCTGTTCCTCCAGCTTCAATACTTGTTGGCCCAATATAGGTTTCCATTGTTGCAACATCTTGCTTAGGGTTAAGGTTAAATTTCCCTGAAAGTGAAATGTCATCATTTATTAATTTCCAGGTTACAACACCTGTTTTTTTTGAAATATTTAAAGGTATAGAATATTGAAGTTTATCACCTTCAAAAGTTGGAGTCAACAAAGTTGAACCATAACTGTTTGAGCAATACAAAAATGGTTTTAAAGCTGCTGAAGTAGAAAATCTTAAAACAATATGACTACCAACTTCATATTCAGTTTGTGTACTTAGTAACTCAAATTTATTAATGGTTTTACTGTTTTGTGCAACTGTAAAAGTTGATAATAAAATCAAAGCTAAAAGGAATATATGTATGTGTTTAAACTGCATTAATTTGGGCTACCTATATAGGTGTTAATTTCAATTTTAATATAACTAAAATCTGAATGATTAATTTTTTGTAACTGCGTCTCCGTATGATTTTTAATCCTGTTTGGTACTATTTTATAGGAAATGTCTTTGTTTGGCAAGCCGTTCACAAATATATTTTTCATATCATCATTAATAATTTTTACATTCCCGTCTTTCAAAATTTGATATTCAAAATCTTGTTTACGTTGTTGTCTAATTCCTTCTTTTACAAATAAATGATCAACCCAAACCATATTTTGATTTTCATCATAATACGTCACTAAAAGTTGAGGCACAGTAATCTCCTGGATTCCGCTATTAAAAAGGTTTCCGTTTATAGTTTCCTTTTTAATATTGATACCACTCAATACTACATTTTTATACAAATCTGAACCAGACACATTGCCGGCAACTTGCAAGTTAAATTTGGTTGGCTGTTCTTCAAATTCAACAGGTGTAAATTGATCTGGATTAAAGGTGTCTGGAATAGAATCTTGTGTTTTTGACCATGCAATGCCTTCAAAATTAATCCTAAAACTACTCGATTCTTTCGGCATTAATTTATGCTTTACATGATATTTCGCATTATACGTAGCCAATTCCTTATTGTTATCATTATATAAAGTTCCTTTTAAAATAACGTCTGCAGGTACATTGTCTATATTTTGAACTTCACCAATAATCACATAATGGTTATTATACTTCACCAGTTTAGCCGAAATCACTTCTAAAACTGGTTGTTTCAAAACATCTTCGTGATGTGTTTGTTCGGTGGTTATGCGTCGTCTGCCTTGATTGAAATATTGTGTACCATTATCGGAATACAACTGATCTGGAGGTAAATCATTATTTAAATCATCAGGTTGTAAATACCATTTTCCGTTATGTCTGGATAAGGATTTATATTCAACTTTCTCTATTTTTTCCAAAGGTGTAATCCAATTGGTTGTTACTTTTGCAGATACTACACTGTCATTGTGTTTGGTAATTTCAGTATCAATAGCATCTAGTTTAGCATAACTACTTAACAGTCCATCAGTAACAGAAATTTCTAACATGTATTGGGCAATAGGCAAGTTGTTTTCTGGATTTATTAGGCTATATGCTTTTTCAAATTCTTTAAAATCTAAAGCGTCATAATAAGCTATAATAGCGTTTTCCGGACTTCGTTGAGAATCGTTTT
>Ga0208671_10000667_pt1 | contig 16243 bp, 19 predicted proteins | sample ColrivemetaGS759_FD_187606 | JGI IMG/M metagenome (GOLD analysis project Ga0208671, IMG submission 187606) | Estuarine microbial communities from the Columbia River estuary - Ebb tide ETM metaG S.759 (SPAdes) (version 2) | ecosystem: Environmental > Aquatic > Marine > Intertidal zone > Estuary ...
GCCTATCCATGAGTTCTTTCAACGCGACGGCGTCCGCAGCGCACTGGCGGTGCTGGGCTTCATGCTGCTGTACAAACTGGGTGACAACATGGCCACGGCCTTGTCCACCCCGTTTTACCTGGACCTGGGATTCAGCCGCACTGAGATCGGAACGGTGGCAAAATTCGCCGGATTGGGTGGATCCATCGCGGGGGCGGCGCTGGGCGGACTGGCCATGCTACGGCTGTCCATCAACAAGGCCCTATGGATTTTTGGCCTGGTGCAGGTGGTGTCTATCCTGGGGTTTGCCGCCCTGGCCCGGGTTGGCCAGAACATCTACCTGTTATTTGGCGTGGTGGGTTTTGAATACATCGGCGTGGGCTTGGGCACCGTGGCGCTGACCGCTTACATGGCCAAGCAGACCAACATACAGTTTACCGCCACCCAATTTGCACTGCTGACCAGCCTGACCGCGGTTCCACGGACCCTGGCCAATGCCAGCACCGGCTTTATCGTGGAATCCGTGGGTTATTACCAGTTCTTCCTGATTTGCACCGTGGTGGCCATACCGGGCCTTCTACTCCTGTTCTGGGTCGCGCCCTGGAACGGCAAACAAGAGGCGAATCAAGGACCTCAGCCCAGCTCCCCCTCGTAATCCATGATCAACGGGGCGTGGTCAGAAAACCACTCGTCCTTGAAGACGCTGGCCGAGAGCACCCTGTCCGCCAGGCCAGGGGTAACAATCTGGTAATCGATGCGCCACCCCACGTTCTTGGCCCGGGCCTGGCCCCGGTTGGACCACCAGGTGTATTGATCCGGGTCCGGATTCACCTGCCGGAAGGCATCCACATAACCCACCTCGTCAAACAGGGTGTCCAGCCAGGCCCGTTCCTCGGGCAGGAAGCCTGAGTTCTTCTTGTTACCTTTCCAGTTCTTCAGGTCAATTTCCTTGTGGGCGATGTTCCAGTCTCCACAAATGATGTACTCCCGCCGCTTGCGGCGAAGCCCCTTCAGATGGGGCAGGAATTGATCAAGAAAACGATACTTGGCCTCCTGGCGCAAGTCACCGGAGGATCCCGAGGGCAGGTACAGAGACACGACGCTCAACCCCGAAAACTGGGCCTCAATATATCGGGCCTCACGGTCGAACTCATCCCAGCCCAGACCCCGCAGCACCTTGCTGGGCTTCACGCGACTGAAGATCGCCACACCGCTGTAGCCTTTCTTTTCAGCATCCAGGTAATAGCAGTGATAGCCGTCGGGCCTGAAGGCATCCGCCTCCAGTTGAAACTCCTGGGCCTTGGTTTCCTGGATGCAGACCACGTCCGCATCTTGCGCTGCAAGCCAGTCAAAAAAACCCTTACGCTCTGCAGCGCGAATGCCATTAACGTTGGCGGTAATTATTCGCATGGAAGGCCCACTCTCAAAAGCCCGGTATCCTACCGCGTTTTCCGACCGGCTCCGAGAGGGGGCGGAAAAATAGCGGTTCTGCCCGGCCCGGGATTAATGGATAATGCCGGCCTGGAGGACGAATCATGCACGCATACAAGAAAGAATTTCTCGACCTGGCACTGGAATTGGGCGTACTGCGCTTCGGCGAGTTCACGCTGAAATCAGGCAGAAAGAGCCCGTATTTCTTCAACGCCGGCCTGTTTTGCAACGGACAGGCGCTGGATGGACTTGGCCGGTACTACGCACAAGCCATCGTCGACTCCGGACAGGAATTCGATATGCTTTTCGGTCCGGCCTACAAGGGTATTTCACTGGCCGCACTGACCGCGGCAGCGCTGTACCGGGACCATGGCGTCAATGTTGGCTATGCGTATAACCGCAAGGAAGCCAAGGCCCACGGCGAAGGCGGAAACCTGGTGGGCGCCCCCCTGAAAGGCCGGGTACTGATTGTGGATGACGTGATCACCGCAGGTACGGCGATTCGTGAATCGGTGGAAATTATTCGCGATAATGGCGCGATCGCCGCCGGCGTGGCCATCGCACTGGACCGCCAGGAACGCGGCCAGGGCGAACTCTCGGCTGTACAGGAAGCCGAGGCCGACCTGGGCCTCTCGGTAACCCGGATAGTGGGTCTGAGCGACCTGGTGGGCTACCTGGAGCAAGACCCCGCCCGGGCGCAGGATCTGGAAGCGGTCAGCGCATATCGGGCAAGTTACGGGATCTAGTCAACCAAACTTGAGTATCGACTGGTCTTCCATTAATTTGAACTGGGCCACAGTTTGGAAATTTTCCAAGGGAATCTCCTCAGATTCATGTGCTATAAAAGACAAGTGAAAAACATTCTCGTAAACGCCAGCATTGTGGCCACCCTGCTCTTGAGCGCTCCGGCATACGCGGAACTGTACAAGTGGGTGGACGAGAACGGCGTGATTCATTACGGCGACCATATTCCGCCCGAGTACGCCAAGGATCGTCACGAACGCTTTAACGAAGGTGGCGTACGCATCGGTGTGGAAGAGGGTGAACTGACCAAGGAACAACGCGCGGCCCGTGCCGAGCAAGAGCGCATTCGTCAGGAACTCGACCAATATGATCAACAACTGCTCATGTCCTATGAGCGAATCTCTGACATTGAGCAATTGCGCGAGGCCCGCCTGGCTGATCTCAAGCAGCAGGACCTTATCGCTGCGAACTACCTGAAGAGCCTTGAAGAACGCATGGCTGCACTGGAAATTGAAGCCCAGCGCTATAACTATCCCTACGATCCCCTGTCAGACAAGCGCTCGGTCCCCGACAATCTCACCACTGAGCTGATGGAAACCGCAGCCAACGTGGAAAAATACCGGGACATGCTGAATCGACGCACCCAGCAGCGTGAAGAACTGGTCTCCAGTTTCCAGCGCGATATCAAGCGCTTCCAGGAACTGAAGTCCAAATACTAGACAGCCCCTGCTACTGCTGACCGGTGGAGCCGAAGCCGCCGGTACCGCGCTTGCTGTCCGAAAATTCCTCGACGACCTCGAAACGGGCTTGCACTACCGGCAGGATCACCATCTGGGCAATCCTGTCGCCCGGCTCGATGGTGAAAGGATGGCTGCTGCGATTCCAGCATGAAACGAACACCTGGCCCTGGTAATCCGAATCGATAAGGCCGGTGAGATTTCCCAGCACGATGCCATGTTTGTGTCCCAGGCCGGAACGGGGCAACAACACGGCAGCCAGACCCGGATCATCAATGTGAATCGCCATACCTGTGGGTATCAGTTCAGTCTGACCCGGCTCCAGGACCAGCGTCTTGTCCAGGCAGGCACGCAAATCCATTCCCGCAGAACCGGTGGTGGCGTAATTGGGTACCGGAAACTCCGCACCCAGGCGGGGGTCAAGAATCTTTAGCTGAATACTTTGCATCGAAAATCAGTTCCTGGTTTGGTCACAACGTCAGTTCAGGCATCCTCATTTCGAAAATGCCGGGCGATCAAATTCAATAACAACCGGGCAAGTTCAACTTTTGAACCGCTACCCAGGTCTTCGGCACCTTCGGGCCAGTAGGCCACCAGTGCATTGGTGTCCTTGTCGAAAGCCCTGCCCTCACCCACCAGGTTGGCGGCGATCAGGTCCAGGGACTTGGCGGAAAGCTTGCCCCGTGCATAGTCTTCCAGATTCTCGGTCTCAGCCGCGAACCCCACCGTGAATGGTCGCTTTCCGGGCTCAAGGCTCGACACCCAGGCCAGGATATCCGGGTTGCGCACCAGTTCCAGGGACAGGTGCTCGCTGGTCTTCTTGATCTTGTGGTCAGCCTGTTCAGCCACCCGGTAGTCCGAGACCGCCGCGGCACCGACAAAAATATCCACCCCGGCAATATTGTCGTGAACTGCCTGGTGCATCTGCTCGGCGGTCTCCACGTCCACCCGCTGCACCCCGGGTGGAGTCACCAGGCTGACCGGACCACTAACCAGCATGACCCGGGCGCCCATTTGGGCGGCCTGCTCAGCCAGGGCGAACCCCATTTTCCCCGAACTGCGGTTGCTGATGAAGCGCACCGGATCCACCGGCTCCCGGGTGGGTCCGGCGGTAATCATCAATGACACGCCACTTAGCGGCCCATCGGTGCCTGCCAGGGCGGTGACTGCCTCGGCAATCTCCAGGGGCTCGAGCATCCGTCCGGCCCCGGTTTCGCCACAAGCCTGGTCACCCTCACCGGGACCCAGGATCTGCACGCCGCGAGCACGCAGAATTTCCAGGTTGGATTGAGTCGCCGGATTGGCCCACATTTGCTTGTTCATGGCCGGGGCAAGCACCAGGGGCGCCTCGGTAGCCAGGCAGACCGTACTTAACAAGTCTCCGGCCAGGCCCGCGGCCAGTTTGGACAGGGTATCTGCTGTGGTGGGCGCAATCAGCACCAGGTCGGCCCAGCGCGCCAATTCGATATGCCCCATCGATGCCTCTGCGGCCTCATCCCACAGGTCAGTGCGTACCGGTCTTCCGGATACCGCCTGGAACGTCATGGGGGTAATAAATTGCTGCGCCCCCCGGGACATCACCACCTGTACTTCCGCGCCTCGCTCACGCAGCCTCCGAACAAGGTCCGGGGCCTTGTAGGCAGCGATACCACCGGTAACGCCAAGCAAAATATTTTTACGTATTAATGCGCTCATTGGGCCTCTCTCTGAGGTCCCGGAGCATACCATGAACGATTACCCAGAAAGAGCCGTTGCGGCCCCCGGGGTTCTGTTTTTACCCTGCCTGTATCTGTCACGCATGTGTCGCAAAAACCCGGGAACAGGCAACTATGGCCATAAGGAATTGGCCCGAACACGAACGGCCTCGAGAAAAACTGCTGCGACAGGGCTGCCATAGCCTGTCCGATGCCGAACTGCTGGCGGTACTGCTGGGCAGCGGCTGCCACGGTACCAGCGCGGTCGGACTCGGCCGCAGCCTGCTGGGTCATTTTGGCGGTTTGCGCCCGCTGATGTCCGCCAACCGCCAGGAAGTCTGCCTGGTCACCGGCATGGGCCCTGCGCGCTACGCCAATCTGCAAGCTGCCCTGGAACTGAGCCGGCGGCATCACCTGGAGCGCCTCCAGCGCGGCCCGGGACTCAGCGACCCCACCGAGGCGGGCGGATTCCTGCAAGCCAGCCTGCGGGATCTCGGTCATGAGCTATTCGTATGCCTGTTCCTGGACAACCGTCACAGGGTCATATGCTATGAGCCACTGTTCAGAGGGACGATAGATGGCGCAACCGTTCACCCCCGGGAGGTGGTTCGGCAAGCGCTGGCCTGTGATGCGGCGGCCGTGATTCTCGCGCATAATCACCCTTCCGGGGTGGCCGAACCCAGCGATGCAGACTGCAGAATCACCCGCAGATTGGCGGATGCGCTGGCCCTGGTGGACATCCGGGTGCTGGATCATTTGATCGTTGGGGACGGGGATTGCGTCTCCCTGGCACAAAGAGGGCTTATTTGACTTGCGCAAATTCTCGTCCGCTGGTATAAAGTTCGGCTTCCTGCGTCCGTGAGTCGGACGCTGCACTATGGATTTAACGGGAAATAGGGTCATGTCCAAGGTCTGTCAGATTACCGGCAAGCGTCCGGTCACTGGAAACAACGTTTCGCACGCGAAAAACAGAACGCGTAGGCGTTTTCTGCCCAATCTGCACACTCACCGCCTCTGGGTGGAGAGTGAGAAGCGCTTCGTCAAGCTGAAAATCTCCAGCGCTGGCCTGCGTAATATTGATAAGCACGGGATTGACAAGATCCTGGCTGATCTTCGTGCCGCTGGCGAAAAGATCTAACCCCACCCTCTGAAGGAGCAACAACATGCGTGACAAGATTCGCCTGGTGTCCTCGGAAGGAACAGGACACTTTTACACCACCACCAAGAACAAGCGCCTCCACCCCGAAAAGGTGGAAGTGAAGAAATTCGATCCCAAGGCTCGCAAGCACACGATCTACAAGGAAGCCAAGATCAAGTAAGCGACCCGATAGGTATCGAGTTTTAAAAAGAACCCGCCTGATGGCGGGTTTTTTGTGCCCACTGCAAAGGGTTATGATTCCCGAATGCCTGAATTACCCGAAGTCGAAACCACCTGCCGGGGCCTGAGCCCTCACCTGCTGGGAAAACAGGTGAAATCGGTAACCGTGCGTCAGCGCCAGCTCCGCTGGCCAATACCAACGCGACTGGATAAGACACTTCCCGGGGAAACAATTCTCTCCGTCGGCCGCAGGGCCAAGTACCTGCTGATCGGCACCGGGGCCGGCACCCTGATCTCCCACCTGGGCATGTCGGGCTCTTTCCGGATGGTCAGGCCCGATAACCCCCCAGGCAGTCACGACCACGTGGATATCGCCTTGAGTTCGGGATGGGTACTTCGCTACAACGACCCTCGTCGCTTCGGTTGCATGCTCTGGACCCAGGCCGATCCTCTCCAGCACAAGCTGTTAACCGCACTGGGCCCCGAACCCCTGGAAGCTCAGTTCACCGCGCTATACCTGTATCGCAAGTCTCGCAGGCGGAAGCTCAGCATCAAGCCGTTCCTCATGAGCAACCAGGTGGTGGTGGGAGTGGGAAATATTTACGCCAGCGAGTCCCTGCACCGGGCCGGCATTCACCCCCGCCGCCCGGCAGGCCGGGTCAGCCTGGCGCGAATGGGAATACTGGTAAATGAGGTCAGGCAGGTACTGGCCGAGGCAATCCAGGCCGGCGGCACCACCTTGAAGGATTTCGTAAGGGAAAACGGACAACCTGGCTATTTTGCACAGTCGCTACTGGTGTACGGCAGGGCGGGAAAACCCTGCGGGCGGTGCGGCGAACTGGTGCGCCAGGAAATCATGGGGCAACGGGCGAGCTACTTCTGCCCCGGCTGCCAGCGCTAGTAAACCCGTCCTTCTCCGTCCCCCCTGGGATCCGAGGCCGCCTGAACCTCTCCGCTGAGGTAGTCCCAGGTAATCACTTCCATGTTTCCGTAGCGACGCCCCACGGGCTTGAGGGTATGGCCCAGGGCCTCCAGCGCCTTGATTTGCGCTTCGCTGAAGGCGTCTTCCTCGTAGCTGATAAAGTCTGGCAAATACTGGTGATGGAAACGCGGCAATGAGGCCACCTGCATGGCATCCGCGCCCTCCGCCCATGCCAGCACTCCCTGTAGCACCATGCTGATAATCCGACTGCCGCCGGGGGTTCCCAGGATCACCAGGCCCTTGTCCGACTCGGCCCAGGTCGGCGACATGCTCGAGAGCATACGCTTGCCCGGTGCGATGGCGTTGGCATCGTAACCCACCAGCTGAAAGCCGTCCGGCACACCCGGCTTGACTGAAAAATCATCCATCTCGTTGTTCAGGACAACGCCGGTATCGGGAATCATGATCCCGTTGCCGAACCAGAAATTCAGCGACATGGTCGCCGATACCCGGTTGCCCTCGGCATCCAGGATAGAAAAGTGAGTGGTGTCATTGCCCATGGCCCGCCAGGGGCTCAGGCCGGGCAGGCTGGCGCTTGGAGTGGCCTTGTCCAGCCTGATGCCGGCCCGTTGGCCATCGGCGTAATACGGATGAATCAGGCGCTGCACCGGGGCGGTGACAAAATCCGGATCCCCCAGGTACTGACCCCTGTCCCGAAACGCCCGTCTCATGGCCTCGACCGTCACGTGGGCCCTGGTCACGCTGTCCAATCCAGGCAGCTTGTAGGGTTCGAGAATATTCAGCGCATTGGCCACCGCCACACCACCGGCCGAAGGCGGCGGCGCACCGGTAATGGTCACATCACCGTAGCGTGATTTTAACGGCGCCCTTTCCACCACCTGGTATTCCGCCAGGTCCTGCAGGGTCCAGATACCGCCCAGCTTGCGAACCCCCTCGACCAGCTTGTTCGCCTGCTCGCCGGCATAAAACCCGTCCCGCCCGTGCCGGGCCAGAAGCTCCAGGGCCTCGGCAAGTTCAGGATTGCGAATCACCTGGCCCAATTCGGGAACCTGGCCATCGATCAAAAAAACAGACCCGGCATGATTGCTGGCCAACTGCTGCTGCTTGAACTTCAAACCGCCCTGCAGTCGCGGGTACATAGGAAAGCCCTGGCGGGCCAGGCGTATGGCCGGAGCCAGGCTGCGAGCCAGGGGAAGCCGCCCGTATGTCCGGGCAATGTGCACAAATGCAGCCGGCTCACCGGGAATTCCCGAGGCCAGGGCAGTGGCCCTGGACAGACCCGGAACCGGTTCCCCGGCGCTATCCAGGAACATAGTGGCCGAGGCGGCCAGGGGCGCCCGCTCGCGACCATCTACCATGACCTCAAAACCGTCTTCAGCCCGGTGCAGCAACCAGAATCCCCCGCCCCCCAGGCCCGAGGCATTGGGCTCCACCACCGCCAGGGCGGCGCTTACCGCCACGGCAGCATCGAAAGCGTTACCGCCAGCTTCCAGGATCTCGTAACCAGCAGCATTGACCAGGGGATGAGCCGACGCGATGGCAGCATGTTTCGGGACTGCAGCCAGCGCAGCGCTGGTCAACAGCAGCCACAGCGCAAAAGCCCGGATCAGCAAAGACCGGAAGCCGGGATGCCGGGTAATTGTCTCAGCCATGAAATCAGCCACTGTTACGGGCGGCGCACTTGGCATCCAGGGCCCGCTTCACGCTGGGATGAACAAACGGCGACACATCACCGCCGAGCATCGCGATCTCGCGAATCATGCTGGAGGAAATATATGACAGGTCCTCCTGGGGAGTCAGGAACACCGACTCCAGTTCCGGCGCCAGGGCGCGGCTCATATTGGCCAGCTGGAATTCAAATTCGAAATCCGACACCGCACGCAGCCCGCGCACCATCACATCAAGATTGTGCTTGCGAGCAAAGTCGACAGTCAGGCAGTCAAAACCGGTGACCTCAACATTACCCAGGTCTGCGAGAACCTCCCGGGCGAGTCCCACTCGCTCTTCCAGGGTAAACAGGGGAACCTTGCCAGGGCTGGCCGCGATGGCTACCACTACCCGGGAAAACAGCCTGCTGGCGCGACGAACCAGGTCATGGTGCCCATTGGTTACAGGGTCGAAAGTCCCCGGATAAATTGCGGAAAGGCTCATATTTACTGTCCCTGGTCTGTGGGTTCTGGTTTCGTTTCTGGTTCAGGCGGGCTTAACAGGCTGGCCAGCACATCGCCGGCGCGGCTGCTACGCAGCACTTGCCACCCCGGCGGCAATTCCGGCTCGCCACGACTTGCGGATGTCTCAAGGTACACCCGGGCACCGGGCGCCAACCACGCCCCCTGGTGCAAAAGTGTACACAATTCCGCGGCCCACTCCTGATCAAAGGGCGGGTCTGCGAAGACAACATCCACCTTGCCCGAGCCCCGGGAAAGAAATTGGCTGGCATTAACTCGCTCGCAGCGTCCGGAGTCAGACCCGAGCAGCGAGAGGTGTTCACGGATACTGGCCAGGGCCGGCTCTGACTTATCCACAAAGACCACGCTTGATGCGCCACGCGACAAGGCCTCAAGACCCAGGGCACCGCTTCCGCAAAAAAGGTCCAGGCATCGAGCGCCGGGAATTTGCATGGACAACCAGTTAAATACGGTTTCGCGAATCCTGTCTGGCGTTGGGCGTAAACCGGGAACCGGCGGGAAACTCAGCACCCGGCTGCGCCACTGGCCACCGATGATTCTAAAACGGTTGCGCAGCCCACCGCGCACTTGGCGGCCGCGGCCGACTGGAGATTTTCTGGACATGAATACGCTTACCCGGAGAACTTTGTAGCTGGCAATACCCTAGGGAGTCTCTGATTTATTCATGAACTTGTATCTTGGGGCCAAAAAAGCCAGCTTCTGTGTTGCCAATCTTCACGATAGCACCACTATCGCGTGGGATTGGCGCCTTGAATCTGACTTTTTTTCTCCCAATCTGCTAAGCCCAGAATAAATCAGAGGCTCCCTAGTGTACCCGGGTCCGGGCACGCAGCAATCGCTGTTACAAAATACCTGGGTAATTCAGGCAGGGGCTTGCCGGCTAGCTTGCGGCGACCCTGTCCAGCCCAAGGGCATCTTCAAGCCGCTCCAGCACGACCGACTCTGCGGGATGCAGAACCTTGTCAGCAAGGGCCACCGCCCGGGACGCGTTGAATATCTCGCGACAAACTTCTCCGGGCAGCATATGTCCCTTGATCTTCAGGTCATGCCAGAACAGATCGCTCTCGAGACTCACCGTTGAAACAGTCATCCGGATCTGGTCCCGGCTCAATTTATACCCGGTTTGAGACTGATAAACGTCCACACTGGTTTCGATTTCATCATCATCAAGGTGCCCATCTGCAGAGCACATAACCGCCATGGAGCGTATAACCAGGTCCAAACCGACTTGCCGCAGGTCCTCAGCGTTTTGGCTGCCTCCCGGCCCTCCGGGGAGCTTGGCCAGAAAATTGTCGCAGGCATCGAGAACTCGATGAATATGCCGTGTCAGGTTCATTTTCCAATCCCTTGTATAGTTATTTTGGCTCTTGAAAAAAATACAAATAAGATCCGCATTTATACTCTCTTAATAATAAGAATTAGTACAAATTAAGAAAATTACAAGCTTTGACGGAAATATATTCTGTCGGATGCCCTGCACAGCCCGCCGACTAAATATCCACCAAAGGGAAATCAAGCAAGACAAGAGGCCACAGAATCACGATAATTGCCAGCCAATGCTTAAACCTAAAAACAAATCCTCCAATCGAGATAAACCTGCGCCCGGATTCATTAAACGCCTGAGGGCGAGAATCAATCGCGGCGACTCGTGGCTCACCTATGACCTGGCCAACCTGGTCCCCGGCGGCAAAATCGATGACGAGCTGCTCGAGGAACTGGAAACCCGTCTGCTAACCGCCGACGTGGGAGTCGAGGCCACCGAAGAAATCATGGCGGGCCTGCGCAAAAGTTTGAATCGCAATGAATTAAAGGACGCCAGCGCGGTGGTCGATGCCTTGCGCACAGCCATGCTGGAAATCCTGGCCCCCTGCGAGGCGCCGTTACAGGTCGGGACCGAACATCGCCCCTGGACCATCCTGTTTGTCGGGGTGAACGGCGCAGGGAAAACCACGACCCTGGGGAAACTCGCCTCGCGACTCAAGAGCGACGGGCTCTCCACCATGTTGGCAGCCGGCGATACCTTCCGGGCGGCGGCGGTAGAACAATTGCGGGTCTGGGGTGAACGAAACCAGGTACCGGTGGTTTCCCAGGGTACCGGGGCGGACCCGGCGGCGGTCATCTTCGATGCCATGGATTCTGCCAAAGCGCGCAATATCGACGTACTGCTGGCCGATACCGCGGGCCGACTGCAAAGCCAGACCGGCCTGATGGATGAACTGAAGAAAATCGTGCGAGTCATTCGCAAGTCCGATGCCAGCGCCCCCCACGAGGTACTGCTGGTGCTGGACGCCGGAATCGGCCAGAACGCGCTAAGCCAGGCTCGCCAGTTCCACGAGGCAGTGGGGGTCACCGGCCTGGTACTAACCAAACTTGATGGCACGGCCAAGGGCGGAGTGGTACTGAACATCGCCCGCGCCATGAAGCTGCCCATTCGATTCATCGGTATCGGCGAAAAAGCCGAAGACCTGGATATCTTCAGGGCTGCAGATTTCGTTGACGCCCTGCTGGGCGCCGGGAGCGACCCAAGTTGATTCGCTTTGAACAGGTTGCCAAGCGCTACCCCGGTGGGCGAGAAGCTCTTTCGGAGTTAAACATGAGCATGGAGAAGGGCGAGATGGCCTTTCTCACTGGCCATTCCGGCGCCGGGAAAAGCACCCTGCTGAAATTAATCGCCCTGATCGAACGACCCACCCGCGGGCAGGTCATTATCAATGGCCAGAATACCAACGGCGTCAGCAGGCGAAAAATCCCCGCCTACCGTCGCCAGATCGGCATGGTTTTCCAGGACCACAAACTACTCTACGACAGAACTGTCATGGACAATGTCGGCCTGCCGCTGGTCGTGCAGGGCATTGGCCACCGGGAGGTCGGCCGCAGAGTCAGGGCGGCCCTGGACCAGGTTGGATTGCTGGGTAAGGAAAAACTGTTTCCTGTGGCGTTATCCACCGGAGAGCAGCAACGGGTGGGTATCGCGCGGGCCGTGGTGTCAAAGCCCGACCTGCTTATCGCGGACGAACCCACTGGCAACCTGGATCCGGAACTGTCCCTGGAAATCATGAATCTTTTTCAGCGCTTCAACGATGTAGGGGTCACCTTGTTGATCGCAAGCCATGACCTGGCACTCGTGGAACGACTGGGGAAACGCAGAATCATCCTGGAGTCGGGGCGACTGAAGCAGGGCAGCCAGCCCGGAGGCTTTCATAGATGAACCGCCGTCGACCTGTCCGCAAGGATAAGCAGCCCCGAGCCGCCAGGAGAAAGCCCACCGCCGGATCCGGCGTCGGACTCCCGGGCCTGATCAAGGCGTATTTCACCCGCCACGCACAGAACCTGTTCTCCGCCCTGGGCCGGATGGTCAGGCAACCGGTAGGCAGCCTGCTCACCGTGACGGTGATTGGCATCGCGCTGTGCCTGCCTGTCGCGCTGCACCTGCTGGTGGTCAATGGCAAGGCCATCACCAGCAGCTGGGACAGTGCTGTGGATTTGACCGCCTATCTGAAAACCGGCCAATCCAGCGATGTGGTGCAAAAGCTGGCCACCAAGCTGCGTCAGCGACCAGACATCAGCAATGTGGACGTGATTCCTGCGGACAAGGCACTGGAAGAATTCCGCGAACTATCCGGCTTCGGGGAAGCCCTGGACGCACTGACATCCAATCCCATCCCTGACGTGCTGGTCATCCGCCCTGCGGAAGAAAACCTCAGTGCGGCCAGCGTTAAATTGCTGGCCGACGAACTTAGCAACTGGAAAGAGATCGATCTTGTCCAGGTGGACACCGCTTGGGTGGAACGTTTCCACGGCCTGCTTAGTATCCTGCGCCGGGCAGTGACCCTGGCCGCAGGCGTACTGGCGGTGGGAGTCGTGGTGATTGTGGGCAACACCATCCGGCTGGACATCCAGAACCGCAAAAATGAAATCGAGGTCTGCAAACTGATTGGCGCCAGCGATGCATTCATCAGACGGCCTTTCCTGTATAGCGGCTTCTGGTACGGCCTGGGCGGGGCATTCATCGCCTTGCTGGTGGTAAACGCAACCCTGCTACTGCTGCAGCAACCCATCCGCCAGGTAGCCGGGCTGTATGGCAGCAATTTCGAGCTAATGGGGCTGGATCCAGCCTTTACCCTGCTCATCCTGGCGGGGGGCTCGGGCCTGGGCTGGCTCGGATCCTGGCTGGCAGCAACCCGCCATATGCGCCTGATCGAACCAGGCAAAGAATCCTAACCCACTGTTTTATAAGATAATAAAATAGTCCCTCAATCGGAACTTAACAGGGGTTTAGCACTCTAACTCCCTGAGTGCTAGAATTCGTTATCCCGATGTGGAGGTACGCCCGAAAATATGAGCAACGCTTTGGCAATTCGCCCTACAGACCTGGTTGTTACCGGTCCGATTGGAAGTCTGGACGCCTATATACAGGCAGTGTCCGTTATTCCTGTACTCAGTCCGGAGGAAGAGCATGACCTGGCGGTACGATTCCGGGATGAAGAAGACCTGGAAGCTGCCCGCACCCTGGTGCTTTCCCACCTGCGCTTCGTCGCGCACATCGCCCGTGGCTACTCGGGTTACGGCCTGAACCTTGGCGACCTGGTACAAGAAGGCAACGTGGGCCTGATGAAGGCCGTGAAACGCTTCGACCCCGATATGGGTGTCCGCCTTGTGTCCTTTGCGGTGCACTGGATACGCGCTGAAATTCATGAATACGTGTTGCGCAACTGGCGACTGGTCAAGGTGGCTACCACCAAGGCACAGCGCAAACTGTTTTTTAACCTGCGCAAGGCAAAGAAGAACCTGAGCTGGCTCAACCAGGAAGAAACCGAGGCAGTTGCCCGGGACCTGGGGGTATCCGCCACCGAAGTTACCGAGATGGAAAAACGCATGTCCGCAAGGGACATGATGTTTGACGCCCCCTCGGATAGTGACGATGAGCGCGGTGGTTACGGCGCTTCCAACTTCCTGCCGGCGGCAAATTCGGACCCGGCGGAAATCGTCGAGGCCTATGACTGGGAACAAAGCACCCAGCGGCGCCTGATGGACGGAATCAAGACGCTGGACGAACGCAGCCAGGACATCATTCGTCGCAGGTGGATTACCGAGAGCAAGGAAACCTTGCAGGAACTGGCCGATGAATATGGCGTGTCAGCCGAGCGCATTCGCCAGATCGAGAACAACGCGATCAAGAAACTCAAGATGCAAATCGCCACCTGAGCTTGATAGCTAACGCAAACAAAAATCCCGGCTTTCGCCGGGATTTTTTTGCCTGTAAAAAATAATCCGAAACGGTTACTGGGTCACCGGCACCAGGGTCAACTCAACCCGACGATTCAGCGCCCGACCTTCCGGCGTACCGTTATCGGCCACCGGGCGGGTTTCACCCATGCCTACGCGAATCATGCGCATTTCCAACACGCCCCGATTTACCAGGTAACCGGCCACGGTGGCTGCACGACGTTCCGACAAGGCCTGGTTGTACTGGTCGCTACCGGTAGAATCGGTATGCCCTGCCACTTCCACCACGGTCTTGTCGTATTCCTTCAACACCAGGGTTACCGAATCCAGCACGGCGAAGAAGTCAGCCTTGAGATCAGAACTGTCGCTGCCAAATGTCACGTTGCCCGGCATATTCAGGGTGATTTGATCACCGTTGCGGCTCACGCTGACGCCGGTGCCTTCGAGCTGCTTGCGCAAAACCATTTCCTGCTTGTCCATATAGCCGCCAACGCTACCGCCGGCGATCGCGCCTACTCCGGCACCGATCATGGCATGCTGCCGCCGCTCCACCGCATCATCCCCGCTGATCAGACCGATGACTGCACCAGAGACCGCACCGATAATCGCGCCCTTGGTCGCCGACGAGGTTTTTTCCTCGTGGGTATAGGGATCCAGCGTAGTGCAGGCCGACAGTAAAACAGCCGCAGTCAGCAGGGATACAGCAGTTTTTTTCGTATATTTATTCATTGTCATCTCCGTTGTTTGTTCATTCCGGTAAGCCTCTTGCCACCGGATTAACGGCCCACCACGGGGCCTGATTATTCTTTACCGCCCTCGCTCCGCGATCCTGGTTCCACGGCCAGCAAGGGCACGATTCGAATTTCTACGCGGCGGTTCTTCCGCCTGCCCTCGTCACTGGCATTATCCGCCAACGGCTGGGTATCTGAACGCCCCTCAACCACCATCCTCGCCGGCGCCACTCCCTGGGCCTGGAGCACATCCGCCACCGACCGGGCCCGTTCTCCGGAAAGTCGCTGGTTAATGGCGGCACTGCCGGTACTGTCCGTGTGACCGCTTATCTCCAGCAAACTCAAGGAATAACTGGCCAATACCCTTGCCCCTGTCTCCAGGTGCATAGCTGAATCCGTGGATAGCTCTGCGCTACCCACCTCGAAAGCAAGTTCCGAAGACAGGCGCAGCAAGACCATTTCCTGAGCCTCTTGCACCTGGGCCGTATCACCAACGGCAGCCTTGAGCTCCCTCGCGACGGCAGACATATACAGCCCGACATTGCCCGGCGCAACCGACACCTGCCCGGCTGCCAGCAATTGCTCCTGGCGCCCTCGCAAAGCCTCGGTCTGGTAGGTTGCCCTTACCATCTGCGTTGCCTCTGGCTCCAGGTCCACCGGCCCGCTTGCGCAAGCCGACACCAATCCTAGACCCACTACTATGAACCCTGCCTTAACGGCGGGCCAAGCCCGGTTGCAATGCTCCGGCCGCCCGCGTAGCGTCAATCTCCAACGGGCAGGAGATACAGCGCCATGCGCACCGCCGACCAGTGGTTCAATGTCTATACAGCGACTCATGAGCATCCAGTTAATAAGCTGATTCATCGATTTTGCGCCCCGCTGGCTGCGATCAGCATCATAGGCTTGCTGTGGTCGCTGCCGAGTCCCGAGGCTTTCACACGCATCTCGCCCGCCCTGAACTGGGGGTCGGCATTCGTTATGGCAGCCATTGTCTACTATTTCATCATCTCTATCACACTGGGCTTCGGCATGATCCTGGTGATGCTGGGCCTGATGGCCGGAATTCACTGGCTGGGCCACCAATGGCCTCCCCTGTGGGCATCCAGCCTGGGCCTACTGCTGTCCTGCCTGCTGGCGATGCTCGCCGGCCACGCGCTGGAAGGTCAAAAGGTCCGCCTGCTGTATGACCTGCAACTGGTCATGCTGGCCCCGATCTTCCTGCTGGCGGCAGTTTACCGTCGCCTCGGAATT
>Ga0208671_10000691_pt1 | contig 15817 bp, 14 predicted proteins | sample ColrivemetaGS759_FD_187606 | JGI IMG/M metagenome (GOLD analysis project Ga0208671, IMG submission 187606) | Estuarine microbial communities from the Columbia River estuary - Ebb tide ETM metaG S.759 (SPAdes) (version 2) | ecosystem: Environmental > Aquatic > Marine > Intertidal zone > Estuary ...
TGTAAAAAAAAGTAAAATATCTCTATATTCTTTACGTTAAATCAATTTCTATTTGACGCTTATATTATAAGAATATTTTACATATTGTAAAAAAAAGTAAAATATCTCTATATTCTTTACGTTAAATCAATTTCTATTTGACGCTTATATTATAAGAATATTTTACATATTGTAAAAAAAAGTAAAATATCTCTATATTCTTTACGTTAAATATAACTAAGAAACAAGTTAAATAGTGTTTTTTTAGTTTTCAAAATTTTGATCATAATATAAGAGGAAGGGGGAGAAGGATGATATATATACCTATATAAATAAATTAATTTTGAATAATAAATATTAATAACAAATACTAATTAATTATACCCAAAATAGTTGAGAATAAATTAATTTCTAATTCAAAATTAATATTATAAAAATTTATAGATAGTAAAATATTTTAGTGAGTTTATAAGATAAATAACAAGTATTAGTGATTTTATCATAAAAGTAATTAAAAAGTTATTTAACAAATACCAATAACGAGAAAAATATTTAAATAACTTTGTAATCAGTAATTATACCCAAAGTAGTTGAACTCTACTCAAAAATTATGTATTTATTATTAGTTTTTTTACCATTAATTGGTTCATGTTGTGCTGGTTTATTCGGCCGAAAACTTGGTCCTTATGGAGCGTCTTATATCACCGTAACCTGTTTATTGACTACGTTTTTTTTATCTCTTTTTGCATTTTATGAAGTTTCATTGTTGGGATGTTGTGTTTATATTAAATTTGTACCTTGAATAAATTCTGAATTACTAAATATTGATTGAGGATTTTTATTTGATTCTTTAACAGTCATAATGTGTTGTGTGGTAACTTTCGTTTCTTCAATAGTACACTTGTATTCTACAGAGTATATGGCACATGATCCTCATCTTCCTAGATTTATGTCTTATTTATCCCTTTTTACATTTTTCATGTTGATTTTAGTTACTGCTGATAACTTCATTCAAATGTTTGTAGGTTGAGAAGGCGTAGGTTTATGTTCATACTTGCTTATTAATTTTTGATTTACTCGTATTCAAGCTAACAAAGCAGCAATAAAAGCGATGGTTTTAAACCGTATTGGAGACTTTGGACTTGTTATTGGAATTTTAATTATTTTTGTTGAATATAAAGCTGTAGATTATGCAACAGTTTTTGCAGTAACGCCTATTTTTACAAACAAAGTTTTTAGTTTTCTAAGTTTTGATTTTGATTTAATTTCCATTATATGTTTTTTTTTGTTTATAGGTGCAGTGGGTAAATCAGCACAATTAGGTTTACACACTTGGTTACCTGATGCTATGGAAGGACCTACACCTGTTTCTGCATTAATTCATGCGGCGACGATGGTAACTGCTGGAGTGTTTTTAATAGCACGTACATCTCCTTTATTTGAATACACTTCTAGCGTGCTTAGTTTAGTTACTATTGTAGGAGCTTGTACAGCTTTTTTTGCTGCCACTGTTGGCTTATTGCAAAATGATTTAAAACGGGTAATTGCTTACTCAACATGTAGCCAATTAGGCTACATGGTTTTTGCTTGTGGGTTATCTAACTATTCAGTTGGAGTTTTTCATTTAGTTAATCATGCTTTTTTTAAAGCATTGCTTTTTTTAGGTGCAGGCTCTATTATTCATGCTGTGGCAGATGAACAAGATATGCGTAAAATGGGAGGACTAAAAAAATTAGTACCATTTACGTATTCCATGATGGTAATTGGTTCACTTGCATTGATTGGGTTTCCTTTCTTAACAGGGTTTTATTCAAAAGATGTAATTCTTGAAGTTGCGTATGGCAAATATACATTAGAAGGTCATTTCAGTTATATTTTAGGAACCGTAGGTGCTTTTCTTACAGCGTTCTATTCTACTCGACTGGTTTATTTAACTTTTTTGTGTCGCCCAAATGGTTATAAACCTGTAATTTCTAGAGCTTATGATTCTTCTTATCAAATTTGTATTTCTTTATTTCTTTTAGTAGTTCCTAGTGTGTTGATAGGGTTTTATGCTAAAGATATGATTATTGGTTTTGGAAGTGATTTTTGAGGTAATGCTATTTTTACTACTACTGAAAACATGAATAGAGTAGATTCAGAATTTATTACTCATATTTATAAAATATTACCCGTAATCTTAAGTTTATTAGGTGCAACTTTATCGTTTTTACTATATTCATTTGGTAGTAAATTATTAGTACAACTAAAACTTTCAGTTTTAGGTAAAAAAATTTATCATTTTTTTAATAAAAAATGATTTTTTGACAAGGTATATAACGAGTATATCGGTCAATTTTTTTTTACTATTAGTTATACAATTACTTACAAAATTATTGACAGAGGGATCATTGAAATTTTTGGCCCAATGGGGTTATCTTCTATTATAACAAAAAAAGCTACTTACATTGCTAAAATGCAAACAGGATATCTATACCACTACACGTTTGTGATTTTAACAGGTCTTACTTTAATTTTAGGTTTGCGGCAATTTTGAACTTTTGTAGGTAGTTTTACTGATTTTAAAATCTTTATTTTATTTTTTATATTAAGTTTTTTTTTATCAAACAAAAAAACTTAAAAAAAAACAATTTAAAAATGGCAACTAAAACAGTACAATTAAACCCTTTTTATAAATTCATAACTCGTTGACTTTTTTCAACTAATCACAAAGACATTGGAACTTTATATTTAATTTTTGGTGCAATATCAGGTGTCGCTGGAACCGCATTGTCTTTGTATATTCGAATTACGCTGGCTCAGCCAAATAGTAGTTTTTTAGAATACAATCATCATTTATACAATGTTATTGTTACAGGCCACGCTATACTTATGATTTTTTTCATGGTTATGCCAACACTAATTGGAGGATTTGGTAACTGGTTTGTTCCTTTAATGATTGGTGCGCCAGATATGGCTTTCCCACGAATGAATAACATTAGTTTTTGATTATTACCTCCTTCATTATTGTTACTATTTGCGTCAATGTTAACTGAGGCAGGTGTAGGTACAGGATGAACCGTTTATCCACCTTTATCAAGTGCAACAGCTCACTCTGGAGGTTCTGTAGATTTAGCAATATTTAGTTTACATTTATCAGGTGCGTCTTCTATTTTAGGTGCTATTAACTTCATTTGTACTATTTTTAATATGCGAGTAAAAAGTTTATCTTTTCATAATCTTCCTCTATTCGTATGATCTGTTTTAATAACAGCGTTTTTACTGTTATTATCTTTGCCTGTTTTAGCTGGAGCAATTACAATGTTATTAACAGACAGAAATTTTAACACTACTTTCTTTGACCCAGCTGGTGGAGGTGATCCTGTATTATTTCAACATCTTTTCTGGTTTTTTGGTCACCCAGAAGTTTACATTTTGATTTTACCTGGTTTTGGTATTATTAGTCATATCGTTGTTAGTACAGCAAAAAAACCTATTTTTGGTTATCTTGGAATGGTTTATGCAATGTTTTCTATTGGTGTTTTAGGGTTTATAGTATGAGCTCACCATATGTTTACTGTTGGTTTAGATATAGATACTAGAGCTTATTTTACTGCAGCAACCATGATTATTGCAATTCCAACAGGAATCAAAATATTCAGTTGACTTGCTACTCTATGAGGCGGTTCTATTGATTTAAGAACACCAGGTCTTTTTGCAATTGGTTTTATTTTCTTATTTACTGTAGGGGGTGTAACTGGCGTTGTTCTTGCTAACTCTGGTATAGATATAGCATTGCACGATACTTATTATGTGGTCGCACACTTTCACTATGTATTATCCATGGGAGCAGTTTTTTCTATGCTTGGAGGTCTTTATTTTTGATTTGAAAAACTTACAGGCGTTCGGTATTCAGAAATACTAGGAAAAATCCATTTTTGAAGTTTTTTCGTTGGAGTGAATTTAACTTTTTTCCCAATGCATTTTTTAGGTGTTGCAGGTATGCCAAGACGAATTCCTGATTACCCCGATGCGTATTTTACATTCAATAAAATTGCTTCTTGAGGTTCTTATATTTCTGCAATATCTTCGTTATTTTTTTTTTATGTGGTATTTGAAGCTTTTTCATCTAACAAAATTAATAAAAAAAATTATTAATAATTTTTAATCCAAGTTTTATTTTTTTTTCAAATTAATAAGAATATGATTTTTATAACACAATGTGATAGTCCAGCGCTTTGGCAAACTTATTTACCTGACCCTGCTAGTATTACTATGGAAGGTATTTTAATTTTTAACAAGCATTTATTATTTTTGTTAACGGTAATTGTTTTATTTGTTGGTTGATTATTATTTTACACTATATATTATTTTATAGAATACAACAATAAATTTAGCTCAAAATTTGTTCATTCTAAAGAACTAGAAATTATTTGGACTTCTATACCAGCTCTAATACTTTTAATACTATCTACTCCTTCATTCACATTGTTATATGCGATGGATGAAATTTCGGAGCCAGAGTTAACTTTAAAAGTTTTAGGCCACCAATGGTTTTGAAGTTATGAAATTTCTGAGTTTAATTCTTGTCAAAAACAAGATCAAAGTTTAAAATATGTTTGTTATATGATGGTTTTAGATGGATTACCTACTACTAAACAAGGGTATTTTAGGCTATTAGAAACTAATAAAAGAGTTATATTACCTACAAATACACATTTAAGACTTTTAGTTAGTGCAGCAGATGTACTACACAGTTGGACAATCCCATCATTTGGTCTAAAAGTAGATGCGTGTCCAGGTCGATTAAACCAAGTAAATTTATTTATTAAACGTATAGGTGTTTTTTTTGGTCAGTGTAGTGAAATTTGTGGCGTGAATCATGGTTTTATGCCTATTGTTATTGTTTCTTTACCAACAACTCAATTTCATCATTATATAATGACCAAACTAGAATTAAATTAAGTTTAATTATTAGGTTTATATCATTTAATTATTTAACATTTGTTGCTAGACCGTTACTTTTAATAGTATTTTTTTGCATTTTCTATTTTTCAGGTTAAATTCCTGGTACTTTTTATGTATTTTAATTTAAATTTTTCTTTTAAACTAATTAGAAAATTTGATTCAACTGAGAGAATTGTATGTCCTTTTTGTTCAAAGGCATTTGTAACGCATGAAAAATAAAATTCGTTTTAAATATTTAAAAACTAAACATAGTTGGCATTTAGTAGATCCTAGCCCTTGGCCATTATTAGCATCTTTAGGTGCATTTTTTATGACTTCAGGCACTGTATTGTATATGAACAAGTTTTTAGGAGGCGGTCAGTTAGCTTTAATTGGTTTTTTTGTTCTTTTGTATGTTATGTATACTTGATGACGGGACATCATAAGAGAAGCAACATTTGAAGAGCAACATACAGTATCTGTTCAACGAGGTTTACGGTTAGGAATGATCTTGTTTATTGTTTCGGAAGTGATGTTTTTTTTTGCATTTTTTTGAGCTTTTTTTCATTCAAGTTTATCGCCAACTTATAATTTAGGAGGTGTTTGGCCACCAGAAGCAATACAAACAATTCAAACTTCAGGAATCCCTTTAACTAATACATTTTTTCTTTTAAGTTCTGGTGCCACAGTTACTTGAGCGCATCACGCTATTATAGTAAGAGCAAAAAAACAAGCAATTGTTGGGTTGTTATTCACAATATTTTTGGCAACAATTTTTACTTTGTTACAAGGAATGGAATATGTAGAAGCACCATTTAATATCAATGACAGTGTTTTTGGTTCATGTTTTTATATGGCTACTGGTTTTCATGGTTTTCATGTATTTATTGGTACTTGTTGTTTAATAGTGTCTCTTTTAAGGATTGTTTATAACCATTTTACGTCAACACATCATTTTGGTTTTGAGTCTGCAGCTTGGTACTGACATTTTGTAGATGTGGTTTGGTTATTTTTGTTTATTACCGTTTATTGGTGGGGAGGTATTCATTAATTTATAGAAATTTTAATTTTTTATAAATTTTTGCAGTAGACTGTTTAAAATTTAGATATTTTAGACAACGTTTAAGGAAAATAGTTCAGTTGGTAGAACAGTGGTTTTCAAAACCAAAGGTCAAGGGTTCAGATCCCTTTTTTCCTGGAAATATTAAATAGTATGTAAAGCAATATTTCAATGTAAAATACAAATCACAAAAAAAATAAAAATATATGTGTTTGTTTGTTGATAATATTTTTAATTACATACTATTATCGTCAAGGAAAAGCAATTGGTTTGCTCACTAGGTTCATGTTCTAGAAGTTGTAAGTTCAAATTTTACCTTTGACAATTATTTTTTGAAAAATAGTTAAAACCTATTTTAAATATATGAATTCAAGCTATGACCTGATACCTAGTATTTTTGGCAAATTTGCAAATTTAAACCATTCAAACGAATACAGAAATTCAAATTTTATGTCTTCTTTTGTTATTAAAACATTAAGATGGGGTAAAAATTACTTACTATCTATTGTAGATAGTCACTTAATACACTACCCAAGCCCATTAAATTTGACATACGCTTGAAGTTTTGGGTCTTCCGCAGGAATTTGTTTAGTCATTCAGCTTTTGTCTGGAATTTTTTTGGCTATGCATTATACACCACATATTGACCTTGCTTTTAGTAGTGTGGAACACATTATGCGAGATGTAAATAATGGTTGGTTAATTCGATATATTCATGCAAATGGCGCTTCAATGTTTTTCATTGTCGTGTATTGTCATATTTTTCGTGGACTATACTACGGTTCTTACATGCAACCAAGACAGTTACTTTGATGCTCAGGCGTTCTTATTTTTATTTTAATGATGGGAACAGCATTTATGGGTTATGTTCTTCCTTGAGGTCAAATGAGTTTTTGAGGTGCTACAGTTATTACAAGTTTAGTAACAGCAGTTCCAGTTATAGGGCAATCTATAGTTGATTGACTTTGAGGAGGATTCACCGTAAATAATGCAACTTTAAATAGGTTTTTTAGTTTACACTTTTTCTTACCATTTATAATTGCCGCTCTAACTCTTATTCATTTAGCGCTTTTACATAAAGACGGGTCAAACAACCCATTAGGTGTAGATAGTACCGGTGATAAAATTCCATTTTATCCTTATTATGTAATAAAAGATTTGTTCGCTTTTTTTTGTTTTTTAACCTTTTTTGGGGTTTTTGTTTTTTATTTTCCAAACGCGTTAGGCCACCCAGATAATTATATACCTGCAGACCCTATGCAAACACCAGCTCACATTGTTCCTGAATGGTATTTTTTACCATTTTATGCAATTTTAAGATCTATTCCTGATAAACTTGGAGGTGTAGCAGCAATGGGAGGTGCTCTTATTGTTTTGTTTTTAATTCCATTTACAAATACATCTGAGGTTAGAAGTACAACTTTCCGGCCCATTTTTAAAATTTTTTATTGGCTACTTGTTGCTGATTTTTTATTATTGGGCTGAATTGGCCAAAAACCTGTTAAAGATGTTTTTGTTTGGGTAGGTCAAGTTGCAACAGTGTTTTATTTTCTATTTTTTGTTGTTTTAATTCCTGTAATAGGTATTGTTGAAGCTAAATTAGCTTCTTACCCGACTAAAAAGCAATAAACAGATAACAAGTAGTATATCAGGCCTGATCAATTTTCCTAATTTGTTTTTATTTAAATTGATAAAATATAAATGACATTAAAAAAAAAAAATTTGTTGAAAAAAATAAAAAATTTTACTATTAATTTTGGGCCGCAGCATCCAGCAGCTCATGGTGTTTTACGATTAGTATTAGAACTTAATGGAGAAATAGTAAGTCGAGCAGACCCTCATATAGGTTTGTTGCACAGGGGTACAGAAAAATTAATCGAATATAAAAACTATGTTCAAGCATTGCCATATTTTGATCGTTTAGATTATGTTTCTATGATGGCACAAGAGCATAGTTATTGTTTAGCGATAGAAAAACTTTTTAACTGTAAAATTCCAAAACGTGCTCAATATGTTAGAGTACTTTTTGCTGAAATTACTCGTATTTTAAACCATTTATTAGCTGTCGGGTGTCACGCAATGGATGTTGGCGCAATGACTCCTTTTTTATGAGCTTTTGAAGAAAGAGAAAAATTAATGGAGTTTTACGAACGAGTGTCAGGTGCACGGATGCATGCAGCGTATTTCAGACCTGGTGGATTACAAGTTGATATTCCAAAAGGTTTGTTAGATGATATTTATATGTTTACAGAACAATTTACTTTACGGTTAATTGAAATGGAAGATATGTTAACAGAAAATAGAATTTGAAAGCAACGACTGGTTGATATTGGTGTTGTAACTGCTGATGACGCATGTCAGTGAGGTTTTAGTGGCGTGATGTTACGTGGTTCTGGCGTTTATTGAGATTTACGTAAAAGTCAGCCCTATGAAATCTATGATAAACTTAAATTTGAAATTCCTGTTGGGACTAACGGTGACTGTTATGACCGTTATTTAATTAGAGTTTTTGAAATGAAAGAATCATTAAAAATAATTGAACAATGTTTGAATTCAATGCCATTAGGTTATATTAAAACAAATGATTTCAAAATTTCACCTCCAACTAGAAGTGAAATGAAGCAATCAATGGAAGCATTAATTCACCATTTTAAAATGTACACTCAAGGAGTTATAATACCTAATAGTGAAACTTATATTGGAACAGAGGCACCAAAAGGAGAGTTTGGGGTTTATTTAGTATCTGATGGTACAAATAGACCTTATAGGTGTAAAATTAAAGCTCCTGGATTTAACCATTTACAAGCTTTGGATTTTATGTCAAAAGGGCACCTAATTGCTGACGTTGTTACAATTATAGGAACTCAAGATATTGTATTTGGAGAAGTGGATCGATAAAATTATCAAAATGTATTCTAATGTAAAAGCTTTAAAAACTTTGCAAATTTTTTCAAATGGTTCTATTTATATTGATTCTTCACCTTATTTAAGAACTTACAAAAAATACAACTTTTTAAAAAAAAATTTGTTTGTTAATTCTTTAAAAAAGAACCACCTTGTTCTAACTAAATCTAATTTTTTCTACACAAAATATCGAAATCAAATTATTAAAAATTTAATAAATGAACTCACAGTTAATTGTAAAAAATATTAAAAATCTAGTTAAATTATGCCCTATAGAAAAAATTCAACTTTATGATCAAGAATTAGTACTAGTTGTAAAATCACAACTATTATACGATATTTTACTATTTTTTAAGTACCACATATCGTATCAATTTAATATTTTGACTTGCATCACCGGTGTAGATTACCCTAATAATAGATATAGGTTTAAATTAGTTTATGATTTATTAAGCATTCGTTATAATATTCGTCTTAGAATTAAAACATTTACTCACGAATTGATTGGAGTCGAGTCTTGTGATCAGTTATATTTTACAGCTGGTTGGTATGAGTGTGAAATTTGAGATATGTACGGTGTTTTTTTTAAGAATCATTCAAATTTAAAACGAATTTTAACTGATTACGGTTTTGAAGGTCACCCACTTCGAAAAGATTTTCCATTAAGTGGTTTTGTTGAAATGAAATACAACGAAACAGAAAAAAGAGTAATAAATGAATCTATAGAATTATGTCAAGAATATCGCACATTTAAGTTTTTATCTCCTTGATAACTATTTTAGACATTTATGAAGAAACAAACTCAAAAAGATAAGCAAATTAGAAAACTTTTCAACAAACAAGAGTTAAACTATGTTATTTTAAAAAGTATCGTTAAAAATGAAAATTTATCTTTAATTACAAAATGAAATGCAATATTAAAGTTATCAAATTTGTCAGGAAGTCACAACAAAACTAAGTTTGTCAGCAGATGTATTTTAACAAATTCTAAGGCTAAATTTGTTAGAACTTTTAAAAAATTTTCAAGATTAAGTTTACTACGACTAGCAAGGTCTGGTAAAATTTCTGGATTAAAAAAAGTGTCTTGGTAAAAAATAAACTAAAAATGATTCCATCTATTTTTCTTTCAAAAAGTTTTTCTTGTTTGAATCAACTATTAATTTGCAGTGACTATTTCCATTTGAATACTTCATTGTTTTATAACGAATATAGTGTTATTTTGACTTTTTTATTTGTTGCTATTGTATTATCTGTTATTATAGTATTATTTTCATATATTTTAGCTGTTCAAAACCCAGAAACTGAAAAGCTATCTACTTATGAGTGTGGATTCGAACCATATGAAGACGCACGACATACTTTCGATGTTAAATTTTACTTAGTTGCTATATTGTTTATTGTTTTTGATATTGAAACTATGTTTTTAATTCCTTGAACCAATGTACTAGGGCAATTAGATCTTGTTGGGTTTTGATCCATGATTGATTTTATGTTTGAATTAGGCATTGGCTATGTTTATATATATTGTATAGGTGCATTAGACATACATTAATTTTTTATTTTTTTGTATCATAAGAAAGGTGACTGAGAGGTTTAAAGTGAAGATCTGCTAAATCTTTGTATAATTTTTATTATACCGTGGGTTCGAATCCCATTCTTTCTTTAAATTTTTACAGTATTTTTATCTTATTGGAATATAGCCAAGTTGGTAAGGCCTTCGTTTTTGGTACGAATATTCAAAGGTTCAAATCCTTTTATTCCAACAAAAAATTTGTTTATAACTATTTTAAATGAAAGTCTTCATCGTCTAGTGGTTAGGACCTCGCCCTTTCACGGCGATAGCACGGGTTCAAATCCCGTTGAAGATATTAAATAAATCTGATAAAACAAAGAAAACAACATAACTACGTATTTACGTTACCTAAAATTTAAAGTTTGTATTGTTTAAACGAGCTAGCTTTGAACATTGTATCATTGTAGATGAATATTTACTGTTGATATCTTTGCCTTCTATATAAAAATCGTTTAATCAAAACTTAAGTTGTGATTTAAAAAGCTTTTTTTGTGCAGGTTTGAATTTAAGATTTTTTAAATGAAACCCTGTAATTTTTTTTAAAAATTGAAACGCTAAGTTGTTTAGGTTAGAAATAGCGTAGTGTTGTAATCCTACGTAATTTTTAAATTGATGAATATTTGTGGAATTAAACACAATTTTGTTATTTTTCAAAAAATTTGTAAGAAATAATATTTTTTTAGAATAAGAAAAAATCTTTCTTATAATTTGTCAATCACTTTTTGCTTGACCCAACGGTGTAATTATTTTAACGACTTTGTTAATATTTCCTTCAGTGTTTATATATGTTCCTGAATTTTCAAAAAATACAGTGTTAGGCAGATGAAGATGATTAGTTACATCAAAGCTTTTTTTCAATTTTGCTAACTGTGTCATTTCTAAGTTACTATCTTGTGTTATCAATAATTTATTTTTGTGTTTATAGTTTTGAAAAAAGTTTAGCAATTTTAAATTTAACAATTTTTTAAGATTAGATGTTGAAAATGAGCTATTTATAAAATAAATTCCTGCAGAATTTCTGAAATCTTTATTGTTTATTGTTTTTATATTGTTAAAATTAGCAAACCCAACGTCGTTTAATGTGGGGTTTAGAATATTCAATTGACTTTGACCCTTAATTTGTGAGTACAAGTTTATATATTTTGTTAACGACTTTATCATGTTTGATAAACCATAAGCATCTTCCCTTTTAAAAATTTCTGCATTAGAAATTACTATAGGGTTTGATGAATTTATAAACTCTTGACAAAATAAATTGTTGCCTTCTACTAAAGATTTTAAAATTTGAATATTACTACTAAGTGTAATACTAGAAAATGTTAAATTAAATAAAGACCCAATAGTAATTACGTTAAAATTTCCTTTTAAGTAACGTGATTTAAGTTTTAAATTTAATTTAGAGCCTTCATAACGAGGATTTACCCCTAATAATATGCAGGTATCTGATGTTATAAGTTTATTTTCGTCTAAATTTGAATTTAACAAATAATTTTCTTCTAAGTCAATATTTAGGTTACTAGATTCAGATTGTTTAAGTTTAAAAAATGAATGTTTATGCGTTAAAATATATAGTAAGTTTAAAACCTCAATACTAATATTTTTATTTAAACAGATTGTTATATTACATGGGTGAAAATAATGTTTTAACAAATGATTTTGAAAATAAAGTGTGCAGAAAAATTCTTTAAACAATTTTTGCCACGATAAATTTAGAAACGATTCTTTTTGATTGTTGTTCAGAAAACTGTAAACTATTCTTTCAGGAGAAAACATACCATCAAATGAAAATCTAGTTTTATCGGAAATCCAATTTGTTTTGTAAGTTGCCTTTTCGTACCCAGGTAAGATTTTTATTACTTGGTTATTTTTTATAAATAGTTGAACAGGTGTTCCAAACCCATCCGAAAAATCAATAGAAGTTATATTTTTTAATTCCCAATTTCGGTTTACAAAAGGATATGGTTTTGAAGTTAATGCGCCAACAGGGCATAAATCAATAACATTACCTGACAATTCAGACTGAAAAACTTTTTCAACATAGGTACCAATTTCACTATGCAGTCCTCTTCCAAACATTCCTATGTCCTCAACTCCAGCGATTTCAGCTGCGAAACGAACGCATCTTGTACAGTGAATACATCTTGTCATTACGGTTTTTACGATAGGGCCAATATTTTTGTCTAAAACAACTCGTTTAAAACTATAAAATCGTTTTTTTGTTAACCCAAAAAAAAGAGATTGATCTTGCAAATCACATTCACCACCTTGATCACAAATTGGGCAATCTAGCGGATGGTTTAATAACAAAAATTCTAAAACATTTTCACGAGCTTTTTTGACTAAAGAGCTATTAGTGTGTATATCACCATTTGCTAGACAAGATTTTGCATTCATCGCGCAAGAAACAATAGGTTTAGGTGAGTTTTTTAGTTCTACAAGACACATACGACAATTTCCTGATATAGATAAGTTTTTATGGTAGCAATAATGTGGTATATTAATTCCTAATGTTTCACAGTATTCAATCAGAGGGGTGTTTTGTTTTCAAAAATTAGTGTTTGAATTATTTTTAAATTCTAAATCATAGTTAAATTTTATATTATTTATATGAAAGTATTTCAAAATTAAAAGAAAAAGTTCTATCATACGGTTGAAGAACCTTTAAATAAAGCTTTTAAATAATCGATTATCACCAATAACGACTTTTACTTTATCAACAATTCTAATAACACCGTTGTTAACATGCCCCACACTTAAATTACCTGGAACATTACATAAGAAAAAATAAGAAATATATATAGAATTAAACTCTTAACAATATAATAAACGTTTTTATCAATTTTAATAAGGTTATTAAAATTTTCAATACTTTCTAAAGTTATCATATTGTTTAGGAAAAATAAGTCTCAGTCAAATATCTAGAAACTAACGCAAATAGAAATCTCGTCTTGTATAATTTAACTTTAGGTTAAATCGTACTTAAAATTAAGGAAACGTAGCTTCAAATGGTTAAAGCGTCGACTTGTCACGTCGAAGATTGCTGGTTCAAATCCTGTCGTTTCCGTTTTATTAAAATATTAAAAGCTAACTTTTAATATTTTTTATTTTATCTATTCTAATAGTGTTTTTTAATCTATAATATATAGTTAAAATAGCTAATCCTACTGCAGACTCTGCAGCAGCAATCGTTAATATGAATAAAACAAACACATAACCGGTAATATCATCTAGATATATAGAAAAAATAACAAAATTTAAGTTTATTGCTAATAACATCAATTCAATTGACATTAACGTTATTAATATATTTTTTCTATTTAAAACAAGCCCTAATACTCCAATCAAAAACAAGGTTATAACAATACTTAAAATGTAGTTTAAATTTAAAATTATCATGTATATAATATTTAGTATGGGTACATTGGGGCTTGAACCCAAGACCTGTGGATTAAAAGTCCAATGCTCTACCAACTGAGCTACATACCCATGTAATTCCTCATTGCGAAAATATTATAATGCAAAAAGAATTAAAAATGCCATCATTAATGAGAAAAGAGCGATAGCTTCGGTTAATGCAAAACCTAAAATAGCAGTTTTAAATAATTCATCTTTTAAAGAAGGATTTCGTGAAATTCCAATTACTAATGCACCAAATACGGTACCAATTCCTACTCCAGCTCCTGCTAGTCCGATTGTTGCTAAACCAGCTCCTACAAATTTAGCTGCTTGTAATAACATGTAAACATAACAAAAATGTATTTATTTTTTTCGGTGGCTTTAAAGCAGCTTTTAAAGATTAAGTTTGAGATTTTAAAGGTCCCATCAAATTTTTAAACTTTAAGGTAATTTTAAAGATTTTAGATGTCTTTGCAACGTTATTGTTTTTGAATATACTACGATAAAATTATTGTTCTAACTGGTAATTTAGCGCCTCCTGTTTTAAAAGCTGTAATTGCAATGCTTTTTGATATTCCACATATTTCAAATAAAACTGTACCAGCACTTACTTTCACACCTCAATGGGATAAGGCACCTTTACCTTTGCCCATTCGAACTTCAATAGGTTTTGCTGTAATAGGAATTGAAGGAAACACTCGTATTCACAATTTTCCTTTCCGATTTAATTTTCTAACAATAGCTTGCCGTGCAGCTTCAATTTGACGAGACGATATAGTCCCTGCTTTTGCAGCCTTTAGCCCAATATTTCCAAATTTTAATTTATTAGAACGATAATCAAATTTTGATAGCTTACCTTTTTGTATTTTTTTATATTTAGTTTTTTTCGGTTGTAGTAACATAAACTTTTTAACTGTTGTTTTCACAAGTTCAAACTTTTATTCCAAACGTACCGTTGATTGTATAAGCAGTTGATTGAAAATAGTCAATTTTAGAACTAAACGATTGAAGAGAAAACTTTCCAAACTGCAGAATAGTACTTCTAGCTCTTGGTGCTCTATTAAATCTACCTTTAATGACAATTTTTATACCTGTAAGACCGGATATTTCTGATTTAATTAACAGTTTTATGCTTTGTTTCAAAAACCCTAAAAAGTAATTGTCTTTCCGAGATATGGCAATTTGATCAGTTTTTAATTGATTAAGTCTAAATTGATCACTTATAAACTCGGCTAATAATTTCGCCGATTTTCTTTTTCTAACATTAACAAATAAAATATTAATTGCTTCTTTAAAAAAAGAGTTTTTAACAAATTTTCTTAACTGTCTCAAGGTAATCTTAAAATCTTTAATTTGATTTTGTGACAATTGTTTAGTACTATTTAAGTTTTGTAATGTTATAAAAATATTAATTTTATTTTTGGTGTATCTTGCCAAGCTTTCTAATAAGACTTCTTGAAATTCTTTCAAACTAATAGATTGGTTTTTGCTAAGTTTAGAAGATAGCAAGTTTATCTTGTTTTTTACTTTTTTTTCCTCCTGAAATTTTTTTAAACTTGTTCTTTGATTAGAAAAGAATTCTTTCTGCGAAAAACTTTTTCTTTTTTTTTGATATTTTTTATTAATTTTTATGTGAGTTTGCAGACGTTTAAAATATGTTAAAGATTTTTTTGAATATTTTGTTAAATTTTTACTTACAACGTAAAGTGTTTTTGTCGTAAGATAAAAAGAAATAAATACTTGTAAACTATTTTCAGAGTAAAATATTTTACAAGTGTGGATTTTTATCTTGTATAAACCAAAAAATCGACTTAAGTATTTTTGAATTTCTAAAGTCTTATATAAATATAAAGATGACTCTTCATTATTTTTTTCAATATACTTGGATTCCCAATTTTTTTTAGTAACTCCTAACCTAAAAATTCGTGCATCTGTCTTTTGTCCCATTTTTATTTTTTGTTTTTTTTTTTTTTTATAAG